>Ga0256841_1000172_pt1 | contig 71666 bp, 58 predicted proteins | sample 356308metaG_FD_185971 | JGI IMG/M metagenome (GOLD analysis project Ga0256841, IMG submission 185971) | Hydrothermal vent microbial communities from Mid Atlantic Ridge, Atlantic Ocean - 356-308 | ecosystem: Environmental > Aquatic > Marine > Hydrothermal vents | place: Atlantic Ocean: Mid... | reverse complement strand
AGGGGCCAAAAAGGGTGCATGTTGATAGGACCTCTTGAAGCAACCCTCCTTCTGATTCTTGCAGCATGGTTGGGGGGGGCCATCCCCTTGCTTTTTGAGCGGTCTCATGCCCGTTTGATGCAGTTTCTTTCCCTGGCCTCAGGCTTTTTCCTGGGCTCGGTGTTTTTGCATTTGCTTCCAGAGCTTGCTGGGGAGATCGGAGGCTCTTTGAGCCCATGGGCTTGGATGTTGGGAGGCTTGTTGCTGCTCGTGGTCCTTGATCTTGTTCTTATCGGGAGGCAGGGACACCACATGGTGGGTTGGGGGGCATTGCTGGGCCTTAGTTTTCATTCCCTTGCCGCTGGAATGGGCTTGGGTGTCCTCCTTGATGAGGGCTTTGCTTCTTGGATCTTGCTGGGCCTTGCCGCCCACAAGGTGGGGGAAGCTTTTTCCCTCGCTTCGGCCATGAGGCTTGTCTTGGAAAAAAAGAAGAGCCTTATTTTTGCCATCTTTGGCTTCTCTCTTGTCTTGCCCTTTGGCTTGTTTGTCGGCTTGGGACTCAAAGAGTCCATGACCCATCGCGGTGGGCAAATTCTCTCAGCCCTATCGGCGGGAAGCTTCCTCTATGTCGCCGTGGGACACCTTCTTCCCGAAGTGTTCCATGAAAAGGGAGGACGCCTTGGCAAGGTGCTTTTCCTTCTTCTGGGCGTGTTTCTGTCTGCGATTCCTCTATTTTTTGGCGAAGCTCCCTCTTGACCCAAGAGGCGAAGAAGAAGAGGATCCCCGACTTGTTCCTTTTTATTTCCGGTTGGCGAAGTTTTACCAGGGCATGTGCCCGGGTGCTTCGCGTGGAGTGCGCGAGGTGGGAAGTCCGGTGAAAATCCGGCGCGGGCCCGCCGCTGTGAGCGAGGACGATGAGCAGAAAGGTCGCTGAAATGCCCAAGAGGCAGGTGACCGGCCACTGGGGTTTACAAGAGCAACCCTGGGAAGGCCTCTGACGTCGGCTTTCGGGCTTGGATGTCCAAGTTCGAAACGATCGCGAGCCAGAAGACCCCTACGTACTCCTGCGACCTTAACTTTCATTTCCCGAGGAGAAGGAAATGCTGTCGCAAGAATCACGCTGTACGCGGATTCCGTTTGGATCGCGTTCGTTTCGTTTTGCCCTGCTTGTCTGCATCAGTGCCGTCACTGCGCTATCTGGAGAGGGTCTTCGTGCCCAACTGCAAGTTGTTCCAGGTTTTACCGCCAAGAGGGTGACTCTACCCAAGCCTACTAAGGGTTGGTCGGGTTTCTCCGTGTTGCCTGATGGGGGACTCGTTGCTTTCGAAGGGAAGAGTCTCGTACTCTTGTCGCCCAGCACAGGCAAGGTTCTTAAGACTTTCACAAGTCTGACAAACCCTGTTTGGGGAAGTGCCGTCTTAGTGGGCCCCAGTGGGAAGAATCTCTATTTTGGCGAATCCAGCACGGGCGGAATCTACGCATTTAACATTGCTTCCAAAACCCTGCGCAAGGCCTCGACAATCACCTTCAACTATGCTTTTGCCTTCAATCCCTTGGAAGGGGAACGTTTCCTCTATGTGTCGGCTAAGCCGAGGAGCGGAGCCTTGACAGACGTGATTCGCTTGGACCTTGTTACCGGGTTTCAGGATCGGATTGTGGAAGTAAAGGGGTTCTCAGGGCCCTTGACCTTTGATGAAAAAGGCAATCTCTATCTTGCCCCTGCTCCTTCAAAATTCGGGGCGAAGGCCGCCGGGCGCCTCCTGCGCTATTCACCTGCACAGGTGCTTAGCGCCATCGGTCCTAAAACCTTAACGGAAAAAGAGGGTGTCCTCTTTGCCAAGGGTTTCGATAATGCGCTGTCCTTTGTCCGGGATGGTGAGGGGACCTTCTATATTGCGGATGCCAGCAGCAAAACGAGCAATCTCTTCGAGATCGGCAAAAATGGAGGGAGTGCAGGGGCTCGGGATGTCCTCAAGGCGACGGGTTTGACCGTGAGTTCGCTGGCGTTTTCCAAGGGAAGGCAGCCTTTTGAGCGTTTTGGTCGCAAAGGCTCCAAGATCTATATCCATTTGACCAATTTCTTTTCCAAATATGAGTTGGTGACCCTGGAACCGGCCCGGCCGAGCCTGGTTGTTTCTCCCAACAGAACGCCAAGCCCGGATACTCCCTTGCAATATGTCGTCAAGGGAGCCCAGGGAGCGAAAGTGGCGATTTGGCTCTTAGGGACCGAATATACTCCTGAACGGGCCTTTGCTCCTTTGGGGGTGCGGGGACTCAATTTCCCATCCTTTGGGATCAGCCTGTTCCGACCTTTCTTGACTCTTCTTGGATCGGTGGACAGCACGGGGAAGGCTTCTCTCAGTCTCAAGGCTCCCTCTACACGGGGGGTTCTATGGACGACTCAGGCTCTTCTGGGTTTGGTCAAGGGACTTCCTGGTGGGGAAGCCCCCTCCCCCTGGGTGACAAGCAATCCGGTCACCGTTCGAGTGAAATGATGTAGGTTTTTGGAAACCCTTAAAAGCCTTTCTAGCTCTTAGGTCCGATCTTGAGTTCTTCGGCGTGAGGTTTGAGTGCTTGGATAATGAAGTCCACATGCTCCCCAAACTCCACTCCGAAGATCTCAAGAGCGCGTAGGACCTCCTCTCGTTCCACCTTTGCAGCGAAGCTCTTGTCCTTGAATTTCTTTTTGACACTCTTGGCTTTCAAGGTCATGACTCCTTCCGGGCGTACCAGGCAACATGCCACGATGAAGCCTGTGAGTTCGTCCGCTGCAATCAGGGCTCGGTCCAGCTCGGATTCATAGGGGACATTCCACTTGGTGTAATGGGCAGAGATGGCATGAGCGATCTCCTCCCAACCCATATCCCGGAGTCTCGCCACAATCCGCTTGGGGTGTTCTTCCGGCCAAGCTTCGTAGTCCGCATCATGGAGAAGTCCTGCCGCTCCCCACAGATCTTCATCCTCCCCCTTCATTTTTGCGAGGGCTCGCATCACGATCTCGACCGCTCTTGCATGGCGAAGGAGGCTCTCCCCCTTGGTCATCTCATGAAGGATCTCCAAAGCCTTTGTCCGTTCCATCTCAGCGCCTCCTTCGGCGACCTTGTGATTTCATGACTTCTTTGAAGGTCCGATCCAGCTTGGGGCGGTGATCCATTTCGGCCAATGTCCAAGCAATTCCGTAAACCAAGCGCGCCACCCGAGCCAGCTTGGGAAAGTTGATACGATCGATCGTGTCGCTTGTACGGTGGTATTGCGGATGGAATCCCGTAAAGAAAAACGCGATAGGGATATCTTGTTTCGCAAAATTGACGTGGTCACTTCGGAAGAAAACGTCTTCCTCATCCCATTCAAAATCAAAACCACCAAATCGTTTGTTGGCATCCAGGCAGATCTCATGAAGCTCGTTCGAAAGTTTCTTTGAGCCGATGAGATGCAGGCTGTTTAAGTTGTCTTCGGCTTTTTCACCACTGCGTGGGTTCTCTTCGTTTCGACCGATCATGTCCATCTGAAGTTCTGCGACCATGGCTTTATTCGGAAGGACGGGATGGTCGGCATACCAGCCTGAGCCGATGAGCCCCAACTCCTCACCGCAAAAAGCCATGAAGAGGATGGAGCGTTTGGGACGTGTCCCGTTTTTTCCAAAGGCCCTGGCAATTGCGAGGAGGCCTGTGCTTCCCGAACCATCGTCGTCCGCTCCGTTGTAAACCTGACCATCCGGGGCCTTCCCAAGGTGGTCAAGGTGGGCGCCGATTCCGACTACTTCTTTTTTGAGGACGGGATCACTCCCTTCCATAAGACCCAGGACATTGACGGCAAAGGCCGGTTTCTTTTGAGTTTCGATATGCGTACGGAGGAAAAACCCCTTGTTCGAAAAGGATCCTGCCTTTTGTCCTGAGAGGAGCTTGGGATCCAGGCCCATGGTCGCAAGAATCTTTGCCGCTGCTTTTTTATCGATTGCATACCGATTGGGTCGTCTTCTCCGTCCCCTTCCTCGTGTCCCTTTGGCCCCTTTTCCCACGAAGCGGACAGTCATCTGCTTCGATGGGTTTTGGGCTGCAAGTTTGTTGTTGATGAGAATCAAAGCCTTTGGCCGAATCCCCCAGAGGGCGCGACGAACTTCGGTCATCCCGAAACGCCATGGCTTACTCTGGTCGAGAAGGAGCAGGGCTTTGTCCTTGAGGGAGAGGCCCTCCAGGTCCTTGGGGGACTTTGCAACGACAAAAACAAAGGAGTAGAGCTTGTTACTTGGTGCATGGATGGCGCCACCCAAGCCTTTGCCGATATTAAATTTCTGGAGTGTTCTTCCCTTGGCGTCTTCAAGAGACAACCAAGTTTTCGAGGCGGTGACTTGGCTCCCTTCAAAGGGGACGGTTTGGAAATACCCTCCATTCTCTCCCATGGGTTTGAGGCCGAACTCTTTGAATCGTTCGGCCATAAACTGAGCGGCCTTTTTAAATCCAGGTTTTCCTGTGCCCCGTCCTTCGAATTGATCCGAAGCGAGAACGCTGAGCCATTCGCGGCAAATGGAGGGGGTGATTAAGTCGCCTCCTTTTTTCCAAGCTTCAGGGAAAGGGCTTGGTTGTTTGAAATCCTTGGGGGCTATGGGGCGACTGCTTTGTCCTGGGAGGGGAAGCCCCAGTGTCAAGGCAAGAATTAGGGTTTTGGTTTTTCCTGGCATTGTTCATTCCTCGAGATGAAGGAGGAAGGTTGTACCCGAGATGGGAACCAAAGCCCAAGAACTCAGGGGGAAGATTGGTTATGTGGGGAAAAACTCCGAGAGGAATTCTTTAGGGTTCATCAATTCTTTGGACTCTGTCCTGGAAAGAAAAGGTAAGCTAGGGGATCTCCTCTTTTTCCTTTTCCCTTCCAACAAGAGAGTCCATCGATGACGAAATCCCTTTTTTTTGGGTCTTTGGGTTTGGTTGTTTCTTTTGCGGGCCTACTGCTTGCTCAAGAGCCTTCTTCTTCTCCGAAAGCTTCCACGAAGACAGTTTCTCACAAAGCTTTTCATTGGGTTGATCATCTGAAGATTGGGGCGCACCCTTATCTTCGCCGGGAAATCAGGGCGAACGATTACAAGGATTCATCGCAATTTTGGGCATCCTTGGCCTCTGCACCCGATGGGGGGATCTTGGTGGTTTGGGAGAGTCGGAAACAGCGGCGTGGGTATGCTGTGGTGGATTTGCAACGTTTTGATGCCCACGGGAAAAGGGTGGGTGCGGAGGAGGTTGCCTCTCCTGTATTGGAGCGCCATCAGCGTCAGCCCTTTGTTGCCTTCGGCAAGAACGGTTTACGTTTTGTTTCTTTTGAGAGCTTTGATCAGATGGGGAGTGGATCGTCGACTCTCTTGAAGGTGGGGGCGGGAACTCCTGTAGAAATGGGGCAAGGACAGCGTGTGGGGATGGCGCTAGCTCCTTTGTCCCAGGGTGGAGTCCTCGCCGTGTTTGTGCAGGAGGCCAAGGGGGGGCGACGGCTCCTTTGGATGCAAGGTTTGAATCAGGAGGGGAAGGCCGTCGCTGCTCCGGTTTTACTCAACGCTAGAGGGAATGCGGATTTGGCCACCCCTCTCGGTCTTTCAGGGGGGCATTCCTGCGTTGTCTGGATGGAGCGAAAGGAGAATGGGGAGCCGGCGGGTTTGGTATACCGCTTGTTTGATGCAAAGGGCCGTGCTTTGGGGAAAGTGCGAAAGATTGCAGGAGAGGAGCCTTCGGGCATGATTGAACCTAGGGCCGCAGCCCGCCCGGGAGGGGGCTTTGTGGTGGTGTGGCATGACAATGGGGGAAAGCGTTCGAATTATGATGTACGAGGGCAGCTTTTTGATGCGAAGGGAGAGGCGGAAGGTCGCTCCTTTCTTGTGGCAAAAGCCGTTGTTCCTCTGAGTGGAGCTTCGGTCGCGGTGGATGGACGAGGCCGTTTGGCCTTTGCCTGGAACAGGCTTGAGGACAACGGGGTGAGCTATGATATCGAAGCCCGCTTCTTTGATGCCCAGGGCAGGCCGGAGGGGGAGAGCTTTGTGGTCACCCATCAGAAGAAGGGGAACCAGGAGCTGGCGGTTGCCAACAACCAGCGGCCTTTGACCTTCACCAATAGGGGGGTTCTCGCTGCTGCTTGGTCGGGTGATGCGGGCTTGGGGGACAAGAGTGGTGTGCATTTAACTTTGCTCGCTCCCGAGGGGAATCCCCTGGCTGCGAGTTTGGCAGACACTTCTTTAGATCTTCCCAAGAAAAAAGTTCCTCTTGATGCCACGATTGCCCAAACCCCTGTTCTTCGTAAAACAGGCCTTCTGAAAAATGCGCCGAGCAAATCGTTCGATCCTCCTGTGTTTGAAGGAGAGGTCCCACAAGACCGCCGTGAAACGGCCACCGGTCCTTTGAGCCTTCCGGATTTTGGCTTCATCGGGATCACGAACACCGGTTGGCGCCCTCCGGATCCCCGGGCAGCCGTGGGGCCAAATCATGTGGTCGCGATTGTGAATGGTGGGATTGCTTTTTTCACAAAGGCGGGTAAGCGGACCTTTTTCCAACGCCTGACTGGGAGCAGCGGTTTCTGGGGCAAGCAAGGTGCCTTGAACTTTGTCTTTGATCCCAGGGTGGTTTTTGACCCCCATTCGGGGCGCTTTATTGCGATTGCGGCGGAGCATGTGAGGAAGACTCGGGGATACTTCGATCTGGCCATCTCGGATGACGATGATCCCAACGGGACTTGGTACAAATACCGTTTCGATGTAACTGTGCCTGCGCGGGGCTATTTTGTGGATTACCCGCATTTAGGCGTGGATGACAAGGCAATCTATATCACTTCCAATAACTTCAGCGGGGGCTTCAGCCACATGGTCTACATCTTGGACAAGAAGCCTCTGCTCCAGGGAAAACCGGCTCTTCCAGCCAAGGTGGTACGTCCCTCGCGGGTTGTGACGGCCTCTGCAGCCATGGGGGTCCAATATGGGAAGTCTCCTGGAGCTATCCTCGTGAATACCGGCGGGAGTACTTCGATTCGAGTCCATGTGATCCAGAACCCGCTGACTGCACCCAAGCTCATCAGTGCTACTCTCTCGGTTCCTTTTTACAGCAATCCCAGATCGGCTCCCCAAAAGGGAACGACTTCGCGAATCTCGGCCGTGGATCGGCGAATCATGCAATGCACCTACCGAAACGGGCACCTATGGGTTGCTCACGGAACCTGGAATGGGAGCCGAGATGTCGCTCGTTGGTATGAGATTGACTTGGGGACTTGGCCTAAGAGCGGATCTCCCAAAATTGTGCAACAGGGATCTATAGATCTTGGACCGGGTATCTACACCTTCCTGCCTTCTATTCAGGCCGACATCTACGGCAATATCTGCATGATTTATGCTCGTTCCTCTGCCAAAGAAGTACCCTCCATTGGAAGGGCGTTTCGCTTGGTGAGTGAGCCCAAGGGGACCATGAACCATCAAGTGATTGCCCGGACAAGCAGTTCTTACTACAGGCTGAACCGTTGGGGGGATTACTCCTCCGTCATGTTGGATCCGAGGGATCAGGCCAGCTTTTGGTACATCCATGAATATGCGACCTCTACGACCCGGTGGAACACTTGGATCGGGAGGGTCCGCGCACAAAGGGCAACCTTCACAGCGGACAAGACAAGCCTAGTGGCTGCTTTGGGCGGCACCGTGAAGTTCAGCCTCGATAATCCCGCCTATGCGGGAAAAACCTATCTCATTCTCGGGGGACTTTCGGGGACCAAGCCAGGATTTCGGCTTCCCGATGCACCCAAGGTCGTCAATGTCGATCTCAACTTTGATGGGTTTACGAGTTCCGTCCTCTCTTTCCTCAACACCGCTACTTTCTCCAATTTCTTCAAAAAGCTGGATGCGAACGGAAAAGCGACTGCCAGCTTTACTCTCCCACCTGTTCCGATTTTAAAGGGACTTACCTTTTATTGGGCCTATGTCCAAGATGGGGCTCCATGGGATTTTGCCTCCGAGACTCTGACCTTGACTCTAAAATAGTTTTGATTCGATCCATTCCGAAGCGGACAACTCTTAGATTTCTTTCGGTCTTGGGGGCTTTTGTGGGGGCTGTACCCCCTGGTTCCAGGGGGTGAGCTTTTCACTTGAAGCCTTAGGTTTTGCCAGGAAAGATCTTTGGGGTGATAGCTGGTTTCTCTTTTTTCGGATGGGTTTCAAGGCTTTGGAACAAGATTCTCCCTGAGACTTTTGGCTTGGGGAGGGCCGCATTTCTTCTTTTTGCCTTGGTGCACCTCTTTTTTCTGCGGCCCCTTCTCGGGATCTCTCATTTTCCCTTTGATTATGATCTCTACAATTACCCCCTTCTGAAGGCAGTCTTCGACCATCTTAAAGCAGGGCATCTCCCCCTGTGGAACCCTTTTGAGTATTGTGGAGCGCCCTTTCTCTCCAATCCCCAGGCTGCGGTCTTCTACCCTGTGCACCACATCCTGTTTTGGCCTCTCATCTTCCTTGGGAAACATTTTGGGCAGCAGGCCGCCCAATTCCTAGGGCCCTTCCATTACAGCATCGCAGCGACTGGTGTCTTCTTCTTCCTAAAGCGCCTCCAGCTACCTTCCAGGGCGGCCTTGATGGGGGGGATTTTTTTTACATTTTCCGGTTGGCTTCTAGCCCAAGCTCAACATCTGGGGCTGATTGAAACGATCTCTTGGATGCCTTGGGCTTATGCCTTTGCCTGGGGAACGGCCCGCAAAAAAGGTTTGCGAGAACCCGCGCTCCTATCCCTCTCTCTTGCTTTTTCCTTTCATGCCGGATTTCTCCCCGAGTTTCTCACGATGGTTTGCTTCTTGGGGTTTTACATCCTTTGGTTATTGAGGGAAGGTGAGAGCCCAGCTTCCTTGGTCCCTTCCCTTATGCGGTTTGGTCTTGCGGCCCTTCTCTTTGTTGGAATGGCGCTTCCGATCCTGCTTCCAATGGTGCAGGATCTGGGGACAGGCCCGACCCTGAGTTTTCACCAGGGGATCTTGCCCCAGGCTTTGGAGACGATCCTTGCCCCAAACAGCCTTCGCCATTTCGGGAGCATCGGGCGGTTTTTAGGAAGAGGCGATCCGACCTCCTCCTATCTATATCCCGGGATTTTGGTGCTTTTATTCTTCCCTCGAGGCTTGGGGGGGAAGACGCTTTTTTTCGCAGGAGCGTTTTTAATCACCTTGCTTTGCGGGGTCTCTCCTTGGGCGGAGTTTTTTCTCTTTCCTCTTCATCGAATCCCCTTGCTCGGGGCTCTCTTTAGAGGGGAAAGTTTTGTGACCCAAGGGGCTTTTTTTGCCAGCGTGATTGCTGCCTTCGGCTTTGCGCGAAAGCCCCAGTTGGTCGCATTGGCTCGAACTGCAGTTGTATTGTTCGTTCTCCTTCTTCTGATGGTTCCCCTTTCCCTTCTCCTGAAGGCACCTTCACATTGGGAAAAGATCTTGTTATGGGGACCTGTTTTTCTTGGAGTCTTATTCCTCTTAAAGCACTTTCGTCGACCGATCCCTCTCCTTGTTTTTCTTGGTTTTCTGGATCTGTTGGGAACTGGGAGTCTCTTAGAATCAGTGCAATATCCCGGACCGTCGAGGACAGTGAAAAATGTTCTGCAATCCACTTGGTTTGGAAACCTCTTGGAGAGGATGGATGAAGGGGATAAAGCCTTGGGAAGGCAATTTCACCCAGAAGAGCTTGGGCGGGTCCTGGCAGACCAAGGGCGCATGGGCGGGGTTTGGCTGGGATCCTATCCCTGCTTAGGTCTGGAGAGTCTTCAAGGTTTTCAACCACAACGGCATGATGCGTATTTTCGTTTAGTCTGTAAGGATCTTGCAACCTGGAAAACGGATCGCTTGTTCTTTGGGACCAAGGATAGAGATCATTTTTTTAGGAAGACCAACCTCCGCTGGCTGATTACCGGGGAGCTATCTCAAGAGCCGGGTCCTCCTTGGAAGGTTGTTGGGCGTTTTGGGCCTGTGCGGCTCTATGAATTGCCGAACCCTGCTCCCAGGTTTTTTACGATCCCGGTGGAGAGAATGCTCCGGAAGGGAGGGCGGTTTTTCTATCCTCAGGAGATGGGAGAGCTGCGGCCCGTTTCGCTGAAGGTCCTGGGGAATGCTTCTTTTGCCGGCCAGGTGGAAGGCGGAGAGAGGGGAGCTGTTTTGCATCTGGGGCTTGTCGCTTTCCCCGGATGGCGAGCCGAGGTGGATGGGAAGGCCGTTGCTCCTTTGGCCTTGGATGGGGTTTTTTTAGGGGTGCCTATCCCGAAGGGGACGCATCGGATCCAAGTGGAGTATTGGCCCAAGGGCCTTTATTGGGTTCTTAGTTCGGGTGCAGGAGCCTTGGTGTTGGCTTTGATGTTGGCTAGTGGAACCCCTTTCGTCCGACGAGGAGCCAGAGGAAAAAGGGGCCTCCCAGGAGGGCGGTGAGGATGCCGACGGGGAGTTCAGCAGGGGCAATGAGGGTGCGGGCGAGGGTGTCGCAGGCAATGAGGAGGCTTGCCCCGAGGAGCATGGAAGCAGGGGCGAGGAAGCGATGGCTGGGTGAGATCAGGAGGCGGGCCAAGTGGGGGCCGATGAGGCCGACGAAACCTATGGGACCTGCGATGGAGACAATGCCTCCAACCATCGCGGAGTTCACAAAAAAGAGGAGTTTTTTTGCGCGTGCAACATTGACGCCGCGGCTCTGGGCAAGGTCTTCGCCGGTGGTCATGAGATCAAGTTCACGGCTGCGCAGGAGGAGAAGAGCGAGAAAGGGGAGGACAAAAACAGCCAGGGTTAGAACCGGTTTGTAGCCGAGGACGTCCAGGCCGCCCATGAGCCAGTGGAGGATTTGGACAGAACTGGTGAAGGAGCTGAGGAATTGGGCAAAAAGGATGAGGCTTGAGAAAAAGAGGCTGATGGCGACCCCGGCGAGGAGGAGGGTTTGGGTTCCAAAGGATTTTTGGAGATTGGCGATTTTGTAGACAATGAGGACGGAAAGAAGGGCTCCTGCGAGAGCTGCAATGGTGGTGCCTGAGAGGAAAAGTAGGGAAAAGGCGATGCCGAACTTGTAGTAGAGGGCTGCGCCGAGAGATGCTCCGCTGGCAACCCCCAGAGTGAAAGGGGTGGCTAAGGGATTGCGGAAGAGGGCTTGGAAACCCATGCCCGCTGCCGAGAGGCCGGCTCCTGCCAGGGCGGCAGCAAGTGCCCTTGGGAGGCGGAGTTTCCAGAAGATCCAATCGGGATTTCCTTTTCCGGGAGGGGGGCCGATCCAGGGGGCGATCGCAAGGAGGCTGATGCTGGCTAGGGTGAGGAGAAGGAGCCGGCGCTTGGCGGAGCTGGGAGGGGGGAGTTTCATTGAAAATTCGGCTCCCCAAAGAGCCGTCCTTGCGGGCCCTGGAAGACTAGAAAGGGTGTCCCAAAGATTTGCTCGAGCACGTCTGGGACGAGGAATTCCTTGGGTGTCCCTTCGAAAACGGGATGCCCTTGGACCAGGCCGATAATGCGATGGGCGATACGGGCGGCGGCATTGAGGTCGTGGGTGACGAGGAGAGTGCTGCGCTTACCCTCGGAGACAAAGGCGTTTAGGAGTGTTGTAATGCTGACTTGGTGGCGATAGTCCAAAAAAGTGCTTGGTTCGTCAAGGAGGAGGAGGGGTGCGTCCTGAGCGAGAGCGGCGGCGAGAAAGGCTTTCTGCCGTTCGCCTCCGCTGAGGCGGTCCATGGGGCGGTCCCGGAGAGGGATAAGCCCGGTGGCCTCAAGGGCCTTGGTGACCGCAGCGTGGTCCTCAGCTTGGACTTGGCCGAGGAGACCCTGGTGAGCGAAACGACCCATCATGACAAAGGAACCGACGCTGAAGGGGAGGACTCTCCCATCTGCCTGGGGGACATAGGCCATTCGGAGGGCCCTTTCCCTTGCGCTCAAGTCGCGAAGATCTGTCCCTCCGACTCGGATCTCCCCCTGATCGGGGTGAAGAAGCCCTGCAAGGCATTTGATCAGGGTCGTTTTTCCGACTCCGTTGGGGCCAACAATGGCTACGCACTCTCCTGGCTCCACAGTGAGGGACACCCCTTTAAGGACGGGGTTTTCGGGGTGAGAAAAGGAAATCTCCCTGGCTTCTATATGAGCGGTGGTCTCTCTCTCGTCTCCCATAGGAACAAGCCTAGCCCCGGCAATCGAAAGAATGGGTGTCCTGCACTTTCATTTTTTCTCCGAAGGCTGGGCCAGATCGGGGTGGAGGCCGTGGACAAAGGCCTCCAAGATCTTGGGGAAGCGTGGGCTTGGCCGAACGGCCCAATTCGCACCCAGCACATAGACCCTTCCTTGGCGGACTGCTTGGAGCTGGGGAAGTTTCTTCCAGTCGGAAAGGATCTGGGTTCCCAGGATCCCCTGTTCCGCCATCCCGGGGACGATGTCGAAGAGGACCTCAGGATTGAGGCGAAGCAGTCCTTCCGTGGACAGAGGAGGGAAAGCTGCCCCTGTTGTGGGAGCGAGGTTTTTCCCTCCCGCGATCTCTATGAGCTGTCCCAAAAAGGTTTTAGGGCCGGCAGCATAGACCTTTCCCACAGCTCCCTGACCCGCATGGCGGCCCACTGAGACCAAAACCATGGGTGTCCCTTTTCCGCGAACGAGGGCTTGGGTTTTTGTGATGGTTGTGCGGAGGGCGAGTACCTTTTTCCGGGCTCGTTCGGTGACTCCGCAGATTTGGCCCAGCCGAAGCAGGCTCGAAAAGATGCCTTCTAGGTTGCGTTCGTCCAGGGCTAGGCAGCGCAGACCCGCTCTTCGGAGCTTGTCAATGGTTTCGTGGTGTTCGCCCAGGCCGAGGATGAGGTCGGGGGCGACCCGGACGATGGCTTCGAGGCTGGGGTCGATATAGCCCCCAACCTTGGGGAGGTCTTTGACCTCGGGTGGATAATCACAGTAGCGAGTGACTGCGACGAGTTTGGAAGTCAGTCCAAGAAAAGCGAGAGATTCTGTGATACTTGGGGCAAGGGAAACGATGCGCTTTGGAAGGATGCGCTTTGGAGGGGTCGCCGGAGCCTTCTTCGGACCCCTTTGAGAGCCTTGGTGGACCTGGTTGCAAGCGAATAGAGGGATCCATAGAAAAAACAGGATTCCCGGAAAGGGAACCTTGGGTGCAAATCTAGGAAGGAGACTCATGTGCCTTGGATTATGAACCGCATGACCTGAGGATTCAAAAGGCTGGAATCCCCTTTGCCTGCTGGCCAGACTAGCCGGAAAAAAGAGGGCGACAGAAAATAAGCCGCAGGCCCTTTTCCTCTTCATCTCCCGTATGCTTGGGATTCTTATGAGCCAGGAACTTCCAAAAACCTTTGATCCAAAAGCCTCCGAGAAGGCGACTTACCAGCGCTGGTTGGAGGCCAAATGCTTTCGTGCGATCCCTGATGCAAGCAAGCCCTCTTATGTGATCATGATGCCGCTTCCCAATGTTACCGGCGCGCTTCATATGGGGCACGCAATGGACAATGTGATGCAGGACCTGCTGATTCGATGGCATCGGATGAAAGGCGACGACACCCTCTGGCAACCGGGTACGGATCACGCAGGGATTGCGACTCAGGCGGTTGTGGAGAAACGGCTTTTCGAATTGGAAGGAAAAACGCGACATGACATCGGGCGAGAGGCCTTGGTGGAGCGTATTTTTGCGTGGAAGGACGAGTACCAATCGCGGATCATCCAGCAGCAGCAGGAGATGGGCTGTTCCTGTGACTGGGATCGCCAACGTTTTACCATGGATCCTGTCTGCAGAGCGGCAGTTCGGGAGATGTTTTTTCGGATGTTCAGCGATGGATTGATCTTCCGAGGAAACCGCTTGGTGAATTGGGATTGCCATTTGCACACTGCGGTATCGGATGATGAGATCGAGCATCGAACAGTCCAGGGGCATTTTTGGCACCTGCGTTATCCCGTGGTAGAACCCAAGGAAGGTGAGCCGGCCTTCGTCGTTGTTGCGACCACTCGACCCGAAACGATGCTGGGTGATACCGCAATAGCGGTGCATCCCGATCCAAAGGGGGTGTTGGGGAAGGAGCAACCTGAGCGCTTGGCCCACTTGGAAACCTTGGTGCACATGGCGAAAGAGGGTCGCAAGGTTCTCGTTCCTCTGATCCAGCGTGAGGTTCCCCTCATCCTTGATGAATGGGCCAAACCCGACAAGGGAAGCGGTTGTGTCAAGATTACACCCGCCCACGACCCCAATGATTACGAAGTCTGGAAGCGGCATAGCGAGGAGATCAGTGCGATCAATATCCTCAATGTCGACGGGACCCTCAATGAACGCGCCGGCGCTTATGCAGGCTTGGACCGTTTTGTGGCGCGCAAAAGAGTGATCGCCGACCTTGACCAACAAGGATACCTGGAGGGAGTTGAGGATCGTGAAATCGAAGTTGGGCATAGTGATCGGTCGAAGACGCCGATTGAACCGCTTCTTTCCCGGCAATGGTTTGTCTGCATGGGGGATCTTGAGGGAGGGGTTCTTATGGGCCGTGGGACCGATAAAGAGCATCGAAGTCCTGGCCTCGCCCAGGCGGCGATGGATGCTGTCGCGAAAGATTGGCGGTCCCCTTCAGGTCTGCAACTTCAATTCCATCCAAGCCGCTATAAACAGACTTATGAGAGTTGGCTCAGCGAAAAGAGAGACTGGTGTATCAGTCGGCAGCTTTGGTGGGGGCACCGCATTCCGATTTGGCATCGAAGCGCCCCGGCTTCTGAACTCGCCGAGTTATGGGGGCAACTGCCTCCAGAAAACCGGGAGCATTTTTATGTCTTAGTGCAGGATCCCCATGGGTCCACCTTTGGGAGGGAGAAGGCACTTGCAGCATTAAGGGCGGAGAAGGATCCCTTGGCTCTTTGGGAACTCCAAGTGTGTTTGCGCAATGAAGAAGCGGAGAAAGCCCTAGCTTCTGCCCTTGTTGCCTTAGGGCTCGAGCAGGATCCCGATGTCCTCGATACTTGGTTCAGTTCCGCGCTTTGGCCTGAAAGTACCTTGGGGTGGCCCGATCCTGAGCATGCCCGGATCGAAGAGGGACAAACTTTTTTAGGGGCTGTGGATGGAAGACCCAGCTCACTGGAACAGTACTACCCCGGATCCTGTCTCGTGACGGGACGGGATATCATTACTCTTTGGGTTGCCCGAATGGTCATCGTCGGGCTTTATAACCTGGGAGACTTGCCCTTCACCGATGTATTCATCCATGCGAATATTCTCGATGGAAAGGGCGTTCGGATGAGCAAGTCCAAGGGGAACGGCATTGACCCCCTCGATATCATTGACCGCTATGGTGCCGACGCGATGCGTTATGTCCTTTGCGAGATGCAAACAGGCTTGCAAGATATCCGCCTTCCTGTCCAGGCGATTACGCCCTTCCATGAAGATTATGTGGACCTCACTAAGGCCAAGACGGGCAAGGCCCTTGGTGTCTATATCGATCCGAAGACAGGAAAGGAATTTGACGTCATTGGGACACGCAAGGATCTTCCCCAGGCCAAAGTTGTTTCCGATCGTTTTGAGGTTGGGAGGAACTTTTGCAACAAACTCTGGAATGCTTTGCGTTTCGCGATGTTAAACCTGAAAGATTGTCCCTTCGAACCACTAGATGTATCGAAGCTGGCGGAGGAAGACAGGTGGATCCTTTCCAGATTGACCGCCACCATCCAGGGAGTCGAGAAAGGCTTGCAAGAATACCTTCCGGCCAATGCGATCCAGGCTGCCCGGGATTTCTTTTGGGGGGAACTCTGCGATTGGTATTTGGAGCTGCTAAAACCGAGATTCAAAGAAGGGGCCGAGGATCCCAGGGCTCAACAAGTCTTGGCCTTTGTCCTGGATCAAGTGTTGCGGCTACTCCACCCAGCCCTCCCTTTCATCACTGAGACCCTCTATGGGCATTTAGGTCATTTAGTACCCGAACGAGGCATCGAAAAACCTTTGGATACCAAGTCTCTTTTGATTCGGGCGCAATGGCCGGAACCCAATGTTCATTGGCGTGATGAGAACCTCGAGGGGCAAGTCTCTTTTGTCCAAGAAGTTTTACGGGGGATTAGGGATCTTCGTTCGCGTTACCAAGTTCCTCCCAAGAAGAAGCTTCCGGCGGTTCTCATTGTTCCTGGATCCAAGGTTGCGCTCCTGGAGCGTTTTCGGGCTTGGATTCTTCACCTGGGGGGCCTGGAATCCTTGGAGATCGGGACGGATCTTCCTCGGCCCAAGCTTTCGGCAACAGCTGTCGCCCAAGATTGTGAAATTAGCTTAGGGGGTGTTTTGGACCCGGCCAAGGAACGGGATCGTTTGAAAAAACAAAAAGAAAAATTGGAAGGCTTGATCCAAAACTTGGGGAAAAAACTTTCCAATGAAAACTTCGTTCAGAGAGCGCCTGCTGAGGTGGTGGACCGTGAACGATCGCGCCTGAATGAGCTCGAGGTTGAGCTTGCTCTTGTCAAAAAGAATTTGGAGGGCTTTCTCTGAACTCTTCACTTCCAGACCTTCCTGTTCGAGTTGTTTCAACGCACCAAAAGGACCCGAGGGATGCCCTTAGGGATTTGCAGAGGCAGCTGGAGGGATTTGATCCAAGGTTCCTTCTTTTCTTCATGGGGGGAGATCGGGGTTTTGCTGCGTTCAATTCTAAGCTCAAGGCCGCTTACCCGAGTGCTTTCGTCTGGGGGTGTACTACTTGTGGTGAAATAAGCCAAGATGGCTTGCTCTCCCACAGTACTACTGTTTTTGCCCATGCAAATTGGGAACCCATTGCCGGAGTTCTCCTGCCCAAGCTTGCTTCCATTCGCTTCTCGGAAGGAGAGAAGCTGGTTGAGGATTTACTTCATCAAGGGGGCTGGTCCTTTGCTGCGATCCAGGAACGGCCTCAAGATTTCCTTTTTTTGGTTCTGAGCGATGGACTCTCTGGAATGGAGGAAGTTCTCTTAACTGCGCTCACCAATGCCCTTCCCGGGGTCCCCCTCGTGGGAGGTAGCGCCGCAGACGATTTTAAGTTCTTAAAATCCCATGTTGCGATGCAGGGGAAGGCGATCGAAGGAGGGGCGGCAGTGGTCCTTCTTGAACCCAAGAATCCCTTTCATGTGTTTCAGATGCATGGGTTTGTGAGCACCCAACGAACGATTGTTCCCACTTCCTCAGATCCCGAGAGAAGGTTGATTCACCGAATCGATGGTTGGCCGGCTGTGGAGGTTATTGCGGAGTTTCTAGGCATGGAGACTTCCGAGTTGTTGGAGAACCCCCAGAAGATCTTTTCCAAGAATCCCATTGTTTTTGGCCATGGAGAGGGGGACGTTTTTTTTCTGCGAGCTGTGATGGGGTTCCAGGGGACTTCAGCTTTAATGGGAGGGGCTGTGGAGGAAGGTTTGGTTCTCCATGTGATGCAGGGAAGAAACCCTCCCGAAAAGGTCCGAAAAGCCTTGCTTCAGGAATTCTCCTTATGTCCCGATCCGGAAGGGGTTCTCTTGTTTCAATGTGGCGGGCGTCTCCTTGAAGCTCGAGAAATGGGTGAGGAAGAAGAATTGGCTGAAGCCTTTAGTTTTAGGGATCTCCCCTGCGCGGGTTTTTTAACCTATGGGGAACATTTGGGGCCATTTCAACTGAATCACACGATCACGGGAGTCGTCTTCGGATCTTCGAAATGACCCAGACTCCAGAAAAGAAAAAAATTGATGAGTTGAGAAGGCAGTTGGATGCGGCTCAGGAAACGATTGAGGCTCTAAAACGAGCAGCTGCTCATCGCTCTGAATCTCCTATTACGGAGCAAGTGGCGATCCAAAAAGCTTTGGCTCATTTAGAAAACCGCTTGGAAATTCGTAATCGTAGGATCCAAGAATCAGTAGCTAAATACCGGGCCTTGTTTGAACAAAGCCCTTTGATTGCGATGACCCTGGACAAAAACCTAAATATTTTAGAAATCAATTCGGCGGGAGGGGAGGCTCTTGGTGCACCTGTAGAGGATCTCGTGGGGAAGAATTTTCTGAGTTTCTTTGCCCAGAGTGGCCGAGCACCTCTTGAGACGGTTTTGCGGAAGGGAGGAGCGCAGCAGATCCAAAGCACACTGTCAGATGGACGTATTCTGGCTTGTTTTTGTAGAGCTCTCCCAGGGGGGGAGGAAGTTCAGGTTTTATGCCGGGACATTACTACGCAGCTGGCATCTGAAGAGAAAAAACAGCATGCCCAAAGACTGGAAGCCTTGGGGCAATTGGCGGGGGGAATTGCCCATGACTTCAACAATCTTCTAACCGCGATCATCGGCTTTGCCGAACTGATTCCTATCGAAAGGGACCCATTGAAGCGGAATCTCTATGTGGAACAGATCTTGAATACGTCTGAACGGGCAAGCCAATTAGTCTCCCGGCTCTTGGGATTCTCGAGGCGGGGGAAAATTGTGGTTCAGGAATTTGATATGCACCATGTTATCGAAGAAGTGTTGCTTTTGGCTTGGAGGACCTTCCCCTCTCAGGTTCGAATCAAGCGTGAACTCAATGCGAGGGAAGTTTCTTTCGAAGGGGATGTCTCGCAATGGGAAAATGCAATGCTCAACCTTATCCTTAACGCGAAGGATGCGATTGGGGAATCGGGTGTTCTCTCTATACGAACCTTTAATGAAGAAAGGGGAGAAGATAAGACCCCACTCTTAGTCATAGAGATTGCTGATACTGGGGCTGGGATTGCTGAGGAAGACCTTCCCCATATTTTTGAGCCTTTTTTCTCAACAAAAGAAATAGGAAAGGGGACAGGCCTTGGGCTCTCAGTTGTTTATGGGACAGTGAAAAACCATGGCGGTGAAATCGAAGTCCATAGTAAGCCGGGAGAAGGAGCTACCTTTACGATTCGCCTTCCCTTTAAAGGGGTTGGCTCCTTTCATCCCCAAACTCATGTTTAAAAAACGATAAATCCTGAAAGCCTTTGTTCCTCCTGAAGGAAGGAGGGGGCAAGAAGGGCTTTTCCGACCAAAAGTAGACTCTAGGGAGCGCGTGTTCGGGAAATGGTTTCAGGGGTTTGGGGGTTCAGTTGTTTTTACACCTCAAAACCTTTGCGATGCTTCGGCGCAATCAAAAGGTTTGCCTCTTTATCTCCAGGGCATCGGCCCGTGTTCACATCAAAAACAATTTCTCTTCCAAGCCGATAAGCGACAGCTCCCAGAAGAACGGCCTCCGTCAATGGCCCGGAATACTCAAATGAGCAGCTGGTTTTCCCTCTTGTTTTACATGCCTCGATCCATTCGCGGTGATGTCCGATAGAATTTGGGATCGTTTGGGGCGGTGCCTTAAAACTTCGAAACTGTTTTTTAGGTCCAAGGACGTGTCGTCCATAATCTGCCAGCATCCACCCCTTGTCTCCCACAAAGAGAACACCGTTTCGCCAGAGTCCCATCCCGATTTCCTCCAACAGGGCAGGGCGTTTCCCTCCGTCATACCAGTGTGCTTTTACTTTGCCTCGGCTCTTATTGGCAGCATGCTCCCAGTCCACAATCATCCAAGGGGGAGTTGCGATATCATCAGGCTCGGGTCCACGGGCTCGGATTCGATGGGGGACACCCAGGCCGAGGGCCCAATGCGCTAAATCCAGGTAGTGGCATGCCATGTCCCCCAGAGTGCCTGATCCATATTCCCAGAATCCGCGCCAAGTGGCAGGGTGAAGTCCTGTCACGAAGGGGCGGCTTGGGGTCGGTCCGAGCCAGAGTTCCCAATCAAGGTTTGGCGGTTTTGGGGCGGGTTGGAGCTTCCGGCCCATTCCCGACCAAGATTTCTCACAAAATACATGGACCTCTTTCACTGATCCGAGGGCTCCAGAACGGATGATTTCGACACAACGGCGATAGTTGGCTCCTGCATGAATCTGGATTCCCATTTGGGTGATTGTCTTGTGCTTTTTTGCGAGCTGGGTGAGGGTGCGCGCCTCTTGGACACTGTGGGTGAGAGGTTTTTCACAATAAACATCGAGGCCGGCACGAATGGCTTGCGCGGCTGCGGGAGCGTGGCTGTGGTCGGGTGTGCTGACAACAACGGCGTCCAAGCCTCCTTTGTCGATCATTTCCCGGTAGTCGGCAAAGGGGACAGCCTTGGGGAAGGCCTTGCTTGCCTTTGCAAGGCGTTGATGGTCCACGTCACAGATCCCGGCGATGATTTCGCTTTTCACCGCGTGGAGATTCCCCCAGCCCCGCCCCCCCACGCCGATGACTCCGATGCGGAGTTTCTCTCTCTTTTGCTTAGAAGGGCCGGTGGCCAGGGCTTTGGGGCTTTGGGATTGGGCTGAGAGGTCGGGGAAGGGCCCACCGAGAAAGAAACCTGCACCCAGTAATCCGGCCTTTCGAAGGAAATCCCGGCGAGTTTTTTTGTCCTGCGGTTTGTCTTTGGGGACCTGTGTTTGAGGTTGGGATTCCATGTTCTTCGTTCCTACGGGAGGATGCAAGGCGGAGGAATAGGGGCTTCGGCGATTTGTTTTGACGGTGCTCGAGACCCATTCGAGTTTATTTTGGTTGGTCCTCTTGGGATGAGCACGAAGATTTTGGCTGAGTTTTTTCTCAGCCTTCTTTCAAATGTATATTTATTCTTAGAGTTTTCATTGCTACTCTAATGAGCTTCCCCCCATGACAGGGGGAGGATTTCACCACATCTCTTTTCTCTCATTTCATTCCATGGAGGTTCTATGACAAGGCGAGACCAAATCTCAATTGTTTCCCTTCTCTTTGCAGGGTTGGGAACTCTCAGCGGGGGCGTGGCCCAGGAGCGGATTCCTGTGACCCTGGGACAACCCCCTGTGTCGGCGAAGGGCTCTTTGATGCAGGTTGCCGGTCAGGGAGGTCTTGGACAGGGCATTATCCCTTCTGCTGTAAAAAGTCCTTTCCAAGATCAAAGGCAGGCGATGTCCAAGATCCAGAAGGAGCTTCGCGAAGATGCGAAGCGGCTTCAAGAGCGAGGCTTTGTTCGGGTTGGGGGAGTGGCCAAACCCTTTCTTCGGGTGGTCATTGATATTCGAAGGGAGAAAGGGGATCCGACCTTTGACAACAGTACCGCGAGAGATCGTGTGGGAGCGGTTGCCCGAGGGGTGCTCAGGCGGCAAAAAGCTTTTGAAGCCAAAATCCTTCAGCAGAGTCCTCTTGGGGTTAATCAGAAGATTGCCTTCATTGGCCGATTGACACTCCAATACAGCGTTGTGGCACGGGTTTTCAGCCGTTCGGCTTTGCTTGCTCTTGGAGCGCGCGAGGATGTTAAGTTCATTTGGAAGGATCGACTCAACAAATTGATGACGACGGAAGGGAGGGCCCTGACGGGCTCGACCACAGCTGCTTCCAATGGGTACAAGGGGACGGGCATTGGAGTCGCGGTGATTGATACCAAGTTCGACCTTCTGCATCCCGAGTTGGGTGGATCGACGACTCTGCCCAATGGAGTCGTGTACGCCGGGAAAAACTTTTCCAATACCAATCAATCCATCCATTCGAGGACCTTTAATGACGCCTATCATGGAACGGGGACTTCGGCCATCGTTCGGCGCTATGCCAATAATGTGCATCTCTATTGTTTGACGGTGTTCCCCAATGCCTACAACTCTGTGATCGCGAATGCCGTCAACTGGTGTGTCACGAATAAAAACGGGAAGAATGGAGGGAATCCGATCAAGATCATCAGCATGTCCCTCGGGGGTGGGAAATTTACGTCACCCGAAACTTCCGGTACCATTCACAGCGCATGTGGGACCGCGCTTAGCAACGGGATCATCACATTTGTGGCCGCAGGAAATGATGGTTACACGAATGCGATGGGGTCCCCCGCGGCCTCGACAAATACGATCTCGGTTGGCTCGGTTTGGGATGTGAACAACGCTCCCTATTCCCCCTTCCCTCCCGCGAATTGCAGCGACAATAACAGGCTCGTGAATGAGCGCTGCTGCTATTCGGATACTGCCAGTTTCTTGGATATCTATATGCCCTCTGAGCAAGTGATTACTGCCAAAGTGGGTGGTGGGACCTTTGCCTTGGGCGGGACTTCATCGGCTTGCCCTGCGGCGGCTGGGATTACGGCTCAGTTTCTCCAGGCCTTTCCTGCTTACAAAGGAAACATGACTCAGCTTGCCAACTTGTATAAAAGCACGGGCGTGAGTGTCGTTGGGGATAGTACTCACAAGCGAGTCAACATTGTCGCGGCGATGAATGCCGCAAACGGCGGTGGGGGCGGTGGAGGTGGCTCCAATGTCCTGAAGAATGGAGTGACCCAAAACTATTCCGTGGCCACTGGTGGGACCAAGACTTGGACCATCAGTCTTCCTTCGAATGTGACGAGTTTGACCGTGACCCTTACGGGCTCTGGCGACGCGGACCTTTATGTTAAGAATTCGCCGGTGAACTGGCCGGGAGACAAAGGAAGCCACAATACTTCTACCTTTAAGGCCCCATATATCGGTGGATCCAGTGAGAGTGTAACCTTCACGAATCCTGCCGCCGGGACCTGGCATGTCTTGGTGAATGGCTATAGCGGGAACCCCTCAGGGACCATTAAAGCTTCGTGGGTTGTGAGCAGCGGTGGGGGAGCAAAGTGGAACTACGTGACCTATGCCAAAGAGACGCCGCACAACTACTCGAATAACAAAACCTACACCTATACCTATAGCAGCCCTGGGGCGCAGCGGGTTGCCGTCCATTTCAATCGTTTGGACACGGAGTCGGGTTATGATTTTGTTCGGATTAAAGACAAGTTCGGAAATACCAAATTCAAGGTTTCCGGTAACTTGATCAGCGGAGGGAGTGGAAGTGCTTTTGGGCGGTCCGATGGCTGGGTGATCGTCGATGGGGATTCTATCACGATCGAGCTCAAGACGGATTACAGCGTGACACGTTACGGTCTCAAGCTGGACCGTGCTGCGAACTACAAGTAGTTACCTAACATCCTGGTCTGCCCGATGTGTGGCCGGGCACCACTCCGATGGAAGGCTCCCCGGGTGACCGGGGGGCCTTTTTTATTGAATGCGCACTGCAAAGCGGGACACCCATCCTTCGCCCTCCGGGACCCGGATGCGGAGCCAATGGTCCGACCCTTCGATGAGATGGAAAAGGTCTCCCCTCCTGAGTTTACGAAGAGGAGGGAGGTTCATGTGAGGTGCCTGGAGGAGGGGGCATCCCTCTTGGAGGATGAGAACTCGTTGGGGTTTTTTGCTGAGCACTTGGGAGAGCAGGATCCCTTCGGGGATAAGGGTTGCGAGGAGGAGAGCGATGAGGCTCCAACGAAGACCGCGCATCCCTCCACCCAAAAAAAGGACACCCACCCATAAGAAGCCCTGGATGAGAGTGAGGATGGCGAGGGCGGTCTTGGGGTTAAAGGGGGTCCGAGTCTTTTCCCCGGTCTGAGAAGGCCGATCCTTAGTTCTGGGAATCATTGCTTGATGGAGGGGGATCGGTTTGGACTGGATCAGCTGATAGCCGGGAGGAGGGTCAGGGTCGAAATAGGAAAATGGAATGGGGGGAATGGTTCGGATTGGGTGATTACCAATGGGAGTCAGGTCATAGGTGATCGTTAAGCTGGTGGGAGTTTGGGTCTGGATTTGTCCCATCACATGGAAAAACCGGAAGGCTGGGATGTCCTGGAGAATGGGGGGGCGGATCCGAGAAAGGTCGCCTGTCCCTTGGATATGGAGGTGTAGACGAAGGGAGTTTGCTGCAGGATTAGGACTGCCTAACTCTGTCTGAACGTTGAACTTACCGACCGCTCCCGAGAAAAGAATGGCTGTCCCCTTTGGGGGAAGGGTTTGGATTTTGAGGGAAAGGGGAGGGCTCTGGATGGTCTCTTTTTGGGGGGCAATGGGAATGAGGTTATTGGCGAAGTCTTCCCGGAAAGATGATGCGTGGGTGAAGAGCATGTGTGTGGGGCTGAGTCTAAGTGGGCCGGCGGTTTGGGCTTGGGTGGGGATGCGTATTTCGAACCAGGAGAAGAGGGAGCCAGGGGGGCCGGGAAGAGGCCGAGCGTGGAAAATTTGGGTGTTCAGAAGGCAGCTGAGTCCTTTGGTGCTTTTTGAAGGAAGGAAATGGAGGGAGGAATTGTTTTGAAGCCAAGGGGCTTGGATTTGAATGGGGAGTCCGAGTGGGCGCCGAAAAGGCTGGACGAGATGCTTGGGAAAGAGGTCGCTGCGGATGCCTACCCGGAAAAGGATGTCGAAGCGCTGACCGACAAAGGGGGTCTTGGTGCTGGTCTCGAGTTCGAGTTTTCCTGCAAGCCTTTGGGCTGACAGAGGTTGTAGGGGAAGGAGCGTGGAGCTCCAGAGGGCCAGGCCACTGAGGGCGCAACGAAGAATGGGTGTCCTTCTTTTCACCAGGACCTCCCGGAAATGGTGGGGCGCTGTTGGCGTTTTTTGCGACGGAGGGTCCATTTTTCTTTTTCCTTTTTTGCAAGGGTCTTCAGGAGGGTTTGGATTTGTCCTGACTGGAGGGGGGGCAGGGATAGGGGGGCGGGCCTGGGGGGAAGCTTGGCAAGAGTGGGTGTCCCCTTTTTTGGAGCTTTGGTTTTTCGGATTGTTTTTGGGTTTTGCTGAGCGCGTTGTTGGAGGGCTTGGAGACGTTTTTTGGCGAGGGCGATGTTGTGTTGGGCCTGGGACCAATGGGGGTTGTGGTTCAGCGCATCCTTCCAGTGTCTCATGGCGCGGCGGAGGTAGAGAATTGCGCGTTCGAGGGCCCGGGGTCCTCCTTCGGGTAGGAGGGATTCGGAAGCGGCATGCTCGGCGCGTTGGAAGGCTGCGTTGCCCAGGATGAAGTCGCGGAGGGGGTAGGCCGGGGGGCCACCACGTGCGGCAGCGCGCTCGGCGGAGATCTCTGCGTCCAGGGCCTTTTGTAGTTGAAGAGCGGCGAGGGCTCTGTTGAAAAGGAGTGCCGCGGGGGCGCGGTCTCCCAAAGTACGGTCTTTGAGTTGGAATTCTTGGAAGGCTTTCTGGTAATGCCCCTCTTTGAAGAATTGCACTCCTGCTTCAAAGCCTGGAGGGCTTTGGTTTGCAAGGACGATTAGGAAAAACCCAATGCCTAGCAGGAAGAAATGGAGGGGAAGGGATCGCTTCATGGGCGGCTCCCTGGAGTTTTTGCGATAAAAAAGGTCAACAGCAGCAGCCCCAAGAACGCAAAAAACTGCCCGATGAGAGGAGAACCCCGTTGCTTTTCCCGGATCCTGAGAATGGCCCTTTGGTAGAGGCCTTTCAGGTTCGGGTCTTCGAAGTACGCACCTCCGCTGAGAGAAGCAATCTCTTCCAAGTCATGAGAGAGAAGCTTTGTGACGACGTCTTTGCCATTGCCATCCTTCAAAAAAACTTCCTTTTTATTTTGGATTGGAATAGGAATCTTGCTGCCTAAGCGGGTTCCGAGTCCGATGCAAAAGATGGGAATCCCGCGTTCTTTGCAGCGTTTGGCAAGGTTTTGGCCCTTGTTTCCAAAGTCTTCACCATCGCTGAGGAGGACGATGCATGGAGAACGTGGGGGGCGGGATATGACAAGGGCATCGAGGGCAAGGCTAAGGGCCTGTCCCAGGTCGGTTCCCCCTCGGTCTACGAGAAGGGGACCCGCAGTTTCCAGGATCTCGCCGAAGCTCGTGCTGTCACGGGTCATTGGAACAAGGAGCCGTGAGCTGCCCGCAAAGGCAATAAGTCCGAAACGATCCTGCCGTCCTTGTTGGGTTAGGTTGAGAATCGTCTCTTTGGCCTTGTGGAGGCGATCGGGGCTTAGATCGCGAGCAAGCATGGACCTCGAGACATCCAGGCAAAAGAGAATGTCTCCTCCGCCATGCACCGGGACGGGTTTGGTCCCCGGCCCAAGATCGAAGCCAAGAGTTAAGAAGACCAAAGTGAGCACGGGGAGGGTGAGGAGTCGGTATTGTCCTTGCCCTGTAGCACGCTTCCTTAGAGCGAAGTAGAGAAAGAGCAGGGGAGCAAGGAAGGAGATCATCTTTGGACTTCCAAGTAGGTTGTGCCGAGTAGAATTCGGGCGGCGAGGAAGAGGATGCCCGCAAGCAGGAAGAGACGAAATCTTTCAGAACGCTCGTAGAGAGGGGTTTCTCTTTCACTGGTTTCCAGCCGGTCGATTCGGGAGTAAACCGCTGCGAGGGCCTGGGGATTTCCAGCCTCGAAGGTAGCTCCCCCGCTACTTTCAGCGATGTTTCGGAGCATGGGGAGATTGTAAGGCTTCCGGTTGTATCCCTTCCCTTCCTTCTTGCGGCCGATGGCGATGGTGTGGACGCGGATCCCATATTGTTTGCAGAGGAGGGCCGCGTGGGCAGGGTTTATCTGGGAAGATTCTCCAGGGACAGCAACCGTCTCGCGGCCGTCGGTGAGGAGGATGATGACTTTGGCTTGCGAGCCTCGGTTTCGGGAGAGGATGAGTGCCGCACGAGCAAGGGCGACTCCGATTCCCGTGAGGTCCTCGTCGCCATCGGGTCTGACAACTTCCATCCGATCAATCCAAAGTCCAAGGGCGAAGTGGTCCAAAGTTGGTGGGCATAAAAGGTCGGGATACCTTGCAAAACGGAGTAGCCCAATTCGGTCGCTTCTCCGGTCCTTCGTAAACTTTTTGGCTGCATCTTTTGCAATGTCCAGGCGCGTCTTCTTAGGGTCCATGTCTTTCGCTCGCATCGAGGAGGAAGTGTCAAGACAGAGCATGATGTCTATACCTTGATGGCGATCAGGGACCTCCTGAAGGAGATAAGGGCGTGCGAGGGCTGCGACGATTGCAACTACAGCAAGGGCTTCGAGAAGGGGAAGAAGAGGGAGGAGGCGCTGACGGAAAGAGGCAGGGATCTTTTTTATCGAGGGAAAGCTCGCGAGATTCTGTGCGGGGAAATGATTCCGCTTTTGCAGGTAAGATCCCAGAAGGAAGAGGCCAAGCAGAAAAAAAGCCAAAGGGTGCTCGAAGCGGAGGCCCATCATGTTTCTTGCTCCTGGAGATGATTGAAAAACCATCTAAGTGCTCGAATGTCAGCGATGCGTTCCTCGGGTTTCCATGTTTGTCTCGCATAGATGACGGCTTCCCATTTCTCCAGCAAAGGTTGCAGTTTTTTTGCGTTTTGTGGAGAGCTGGACGCGACGAGTGTTACGAGCTTATCTTGGGGAAGACCTATGCAAGGCTGCTTGGTGACTGCCTCGTAAAAGTCTCTAACCACGGAATTCAGTTCGCTGGCCAGCATGTGTGGGTTGGAAAGAGAAAGCTCCGCTTCTATTCGTTTTTCAATTTCCAGAAGTCTCTCCAATGCTTCATGTTTGGGGCGGGGCCTTTTGAATGCTTTGGGGGTTTTTGTCTTACCCCTGAGCCAAAGACCGAGGGCGAGGAGGCAGAGGAGAGACCCCAACAAGAAACCGAAGGTTTTGAAGGAACCTGGGGAAGGAAATGGGTCTCGAGGATTTGCAAGTTCCTTGATTTGAATCATCACTGATTCCCTTGTCTCCGCCGCTTATGAAAGAACGAGAGAATCGGCCTCAGAACTGAGTCCATAGTGGGATGGGAAGGGATCGTAAAGTCGAGGATCTCCGCCCCGTGGCGACGGAGTTTTTTTGTGCAGTGGTGGCGATGTGTTTCCTTTGCTTTTGTGTAGGCCCTTCTGACCCGCAAGCTTCCAAAATCCAAAATGCGGCGTTCTCCGGTTTCGGGGTCCTGCATCGCGCGGAGTCCCCCGGCTGTGGGGGCTTCCGCCCCAATCCTCAAGGTGAGAACGTCGTGATTTTTAGCGCAAACCGAAAGGGGACCTTCCCAGGATTCAGGGTTTTCGCCACAGAGATCGCTCAGGATGAGGATGGAGCTTGGACGCTTGAGGACTTTTCCCGCATAGTCAAGGGCGCCGGCGAGCTTGGCTCTTCCTGGGCTGGAGGAAAGAGCGAGGATGTCCCGAAGAATACGAAGAATATGACCGATGCCTTTTTTGGGGGGTAAGTAGGTTTCTGCTCTTGATCCATAAGTAAGGAGCCCGACACGGTCATCATTGCGATGGGCCGACAGTGCAAGGCAGGCCGTGATCCGGGCAGCCATTTGCCTTGGAGTCCATGCACCTTCTTTCGAAACCATGGATGCGGAAGTATCGAGGAGAAATAGAAGGGAGCGTTCTCTCTCCTCTACGAAAACTTTGACAAAGGGCCTCCCCATCTTCGCTGTCACGCTGGGATCGATGAAACGAGGGTCATCCCCTTCTGCAAACTCCCGGATCTCTTCGAACTCGATCCCATTTCCTCGAAAGACCGAATGGTAGCCTCCCGCCAAGATTCCCCCGACTAGGGCGCGACTTTGGGCCTCAATCCGTCGCACTTCGGCGAGGACCTCTTGGAGGTCTTCAGGCGATTGGCCTCCGGGTATTCCTTTTGGCTTCAAGGGACGCGCACCTTGAGAAGAATCTTTTGAATGAGGTCCTCAGGTCCTTGCCCCTCTGCTTCTGCTTCGTAGGTGGTGACGACTCGGTGGCGAAGGACAGGCATTGCAACTTCTTGGATATCGTGGGGAAGGACATGATCGCGTTCTTCGAGGAGGGCTCGCGCCCGGGCTGCCTTGGCCAAGGCGATTGATGCCCTGGGGGATGCCCCGCAAAGAATCAGAGGAGCCAATTCAGAGAGTCCAAAGTCCTGAGGGTCTCTGGTTGCAGCCACTAGGTTCAAGATGTAGCTACGCGCCAGCTCATCGAGGTAAATCAAGTCCAGGAGCGTTCGGGCCTCAAGAATTTGTTCCGGCGTAGCGACTTGTTTGACTTGGGGTTTGCGTTGATTGTTTGCCATGCGGCGAATGATCTCGTCCTCTTCATTTCTTTTGGGGTAACCGACGACGAGTTTGAGCATGAAGCGGTCGAGTTGTGCTTCGGGGAGATGATAAGTTCCTTCTTGTTCAAGGGGGTTTTGGGTCGCCAAAACAAGGAAAGGCTTGGGGAGCGGCCGTGACTCTCCGGCCAGTGTGACCTGCTTTTCCTGCATAGCCTCCAGCAAGGCGGATTGCACCTTTGCCGGTGCCCTGTTGATTTCATCAGCAAGAACAAAATTTGCGAAGATAGGTCCCTCCTTAACACTCCATTCTCCCGTTCGATTGTTATAGACATGGGTCCCCAATAAGTCCGAAGGTAGAAGGTCAGGAGTGAATTGAAGGCGGTGAAAACTCCCTCCCAATGCCGTGGCAAGTGCATGGACAGCAAGGGTCTTTGCGAGGCCCGGGACACCCTCCACAAGGATGTGCCCGTCAGCGAGCACGCCGATCAGAAGGCCTTGAACCAAGTCCTCTTGTCCGACGAGGGAACGCTCCACTTCTTCGCGAACATCTGCGGCAAAGCTGATTCCTGCCCGGATTTGCTCCAACTCTCGCTCACTCAAAGGCTGTCCCCTTTCTTAGGCACTCGGTATTTCAGCATTGGAGAAGGATGACCTGAGCAAGGGGTGGGGTCAATTCAATGGGGGAGCTTTCCCTATTCTTCGCCAGCACTCAAGGGAATCTTCGCGTAGGATCAGGGACAATGAAACAACTAATGACCCTTTGGATTGTTTTAGGAGTCCTGCAGTTTCCTGCAAAGGCCCAGCGTCCTGCGAATCGGGAGGCTATGTGGCCTGCTCCCACCGCAGCGGATTGGAAACGACCTTGCCTGATTCGCTGGGAACGGACTTGGGAGGATGCTGTGGCGGTCTCTCAGCGGACCCGCAAGCCGATTCTGATTTGTGTGAATATGGACGGGGAGATTGCCAGCGAGCACTATGCCGGAGTCCGTTATCGTCAGAAGGAGATTGCTGATCTGTTCAAACCCTATGTTTGTGTGATTGCTTCGGTGTATCGCCACAACATTCGGGATTTTGACGAAGAGGGGCGGCGCATTCCTTGCCCCCGTTTTGGGACAGTCACCTGTGGGGAGCATATTGCGATAGAACCTATTCTTTACCGCAAGTTCCTCGACGGAAAGCGAATAGCACCCAGGCACATCATGGTGGAAGTCGATGGCGAAGAAAGTTACGACATCTTTTATGCGATGGATACGGCTTCGGTTTTTCAGGCGATTCAGGATGGAATTGCGACTCGGAAAATCCGTGCGAAACCGGACCCAAAGGGAGATCGAAGTATCACTGAACGTGTCAAGAGCCGAGACAGCAAGGATAGAGATGCTGTGGAGAAGGCTTTCCTGAAGGGTGACAAAGGCTTGAAGCGGGCTCTCCTGGCCGAGGCCTTGAAGAACCCGGATGCAGATCCCTCGGGGTTGCTTCGATTGGCCATTTTCGGATTCGACCGGGAGATTGCCGCAGAAGCACGAAAAGCCCTTGCGCGGTCCACCCGACCTGGCGCAGCGGAGGTGATTCATGAGGCTTTGCAAGCCAGGATGAAGCAAGAAGAAAGAAGGAATCTGCTCAAGGCCTTGGAACGTTTGAGCAAGATTTCCCCCAAAGCCCGTCGTTATGCCATTGTGCATCGAGGTCTTGGAAAAGCATCCAAGGTGGTGAACATGGGGAGTTGGGCCAAGGGCCTTGCCGGAGCGAGTTATACTGCTGGGTATCCTCAGCCCTTTGATTTGGGGGTGGAGGCGGACAAGGCCAAGTTGAGGCTCCAAAAAAACCGGAGAGACCCCCTGGCACTTCTGGATCTAGCCTTCTCCCGGCTCGAGCTTGCCCTTGAGGCCCAACCCATCCATGGACCCCGGCGAGGCCGAGGACCGAGTCAACAGAGCCTCCTCTATCAAGATGCTCTAAGTGCTGCCCAGAAGGCCAGGCGCTTCGGGGCGAAAGGATGGAAGCTCCACAGCATTTTCGCCCTCGTTGCGATCTCAAAGGGGGATCGCCAGTCTGCCCTCGCGGAGGCGGAAAAAGCCGTCGTCGGGATTCCCCCGGGCGAAACAAATCTTGTTTCCGCTGAGATTCTCCACCTCTTTGCACGCCTCCGTCGCGATGCCATTGTGGACGCACACCGTGCTAAACAAACCTGGCCCGCCCAATGGTTGACTGATCTGGACGCAAGCTACAACATCCTCTCGAAACATCCCTTCGGGACTCCAATCGCAGTTGTTGAACATTTTGATGTCCTCTCTTGGCTGGATGCCAAGGGCCGCGCTGCTCGCGTCCTTCAACAAGGGATCTCTCGCTTTCCGGCTTCCGGCCTCCTCCATGACCGGCTCCGAGGTTTTCTCCTGAAGACTCAGGGCGTCAGCGGCTTGGAGGCTTGGTACCGCCGCCGAATCGAAAAAAAACCTGAGGAAAGGACCCTCCCCTGGTTTGGGGCGTATGCTTCCATGGTCGCCGCCGAGTTTGAAAGAAGGGCGCGGAACCCGGCGAAAGCCCTCGCTGCTTATGACCGTGCTTTGGGCCTCTTCAAACAGAGCATTGACAGGGCTCCCGAGACCAAGGAGAGCGCTGACCATTTCATTGCTGTTGCTTTCGCCGGAAAGGCTCGTGTCCTTCTGGAGCAGGGATCCCTGGAGGAGGCGACCTCGGCTATCCTTGCTTCTTTCCAAAAGAGGCCTCTTTCTGCGTCGACCCGGGACGGCCTCAATATCTCGGGAGTGGAGACTGCTCGGATGCTTCTTCGTTCCCTAAAAAGAAGAAAAAAAGAGGCTCTCGCCAGCCTTCTTCAAAACACTTTAAAAAATCTGCCTCCAGAGACTCTAGCACTGCCGGTTTTTGAGCGACGCGTCGGAGGTTCCCCTCGCAAAGGCTCCCGCAGCTCCCCGACAGGTTCCCGAAGGCGCCGATAATGAGGAGTTTGCTTTCAGTTAAAGCGATTTTAGGAAAAATGCGGGCAGAACCCTCGGCAGAAGAAACGATGTAGCGCATATTATGGGGTAGGCTATCCCAACCCCCTTCTTGGATTTCAAGACTCTAGATTCATGAAAAAAGACCTCCATTCTCTATGGCTCTCTAGCTTGGGCCTTGCCTTTCTCCTCCCTCTGGGAACGGTTCTATCCGCCCAGGAACCCCCCGTGCCATTGCCGGTTCAGGGAGGGCAAGAACCCCCTCCACCTCCTCCCCCCGAAATCCAACAGGGACAGGATGCACAAGAAGGGAGTATTCCCGGCCAAGGTCCCGAGGGGGATGAAATCCAAGGGGCAGAAAGATCAAACCAGGGAGACCGCAATGAACTCATGGACCTCGATGTCGGCGTAGAGGTCCGAGCGATGCAGTCCCCCCCACGTCTTGCGCCGGGGGAAACCGGTCAACTCGTGGTTTTGGTAAGTGTCTTCAAAGGTTCCATGGTGCTCCCTGGGGGGCATGTCACGCTTAAGAAAAGCCAGGGCCCCCTCTCCTTGGGAAGCCCCGTTTGGGATCCGATTCCTTCTGGGGAGGGGGGCTATCGGGATAGCTTTATTGTTCGGGTGCCCCTCTCGGTGTCATCCACCGCAAAGTATGGGAAATATACCCTTCGTGGAAGCATTGTGATGAAGGGTGTTTTTCGCAGGCAGGATCTTAGAACCAGGTTAGTTCGAGAGAAGGGCAGAGGGACAGCTGGTAAAACCAGTCTCAATCGAGGGTTTCAGGCGGTCATTGTTGTTGGTAAGCCATGGCCTAAGCCTCCCAAACGCCACCGAAAGATAACGAAAAAAAGAGTCTCCTCCCCCATTTCGTCACCTCAGCAAAGCGGGGCTGGACCCTCAAAGGGACCAAAGCAGGTTTCAGATCTGGCTAAAAAAGGGGGGGATGATTCTCAGTTGAAATCCCCGCTGGGGATGACCGTCCCGGAAGAAGGAGGGCTCAAAGATCCTGGAGAGTTGGTGGCGCCTGAGGAGAGGCCAAGTGAGGGTGGGACGAATTTTTTAAAGCTTTTCTCGGGTTTGGTCTTAGTTGGCCTAGGTATAGCTGCTTTGTTCCTCTTGCTTCGGAAACGCTGATGGACCGCGAATTGCCGGATGGCCCCCTTGAAATAACGCGATGCGCAGAATTTTCTGCCAGCCACCGTCTACACCATCCCGAGCTTTCGGAGGAGGAGAACGAAAAACTCTTCCAAAATTGCAACTGGCCTGGCGGGCATGGGCACAATTATTTTATTGAGGTGACCGTTTCCGGCGAGGTCGATCCTCGGACGGGGATGGTCATGAACCTGAAGGATCTCAAGGCCGCGATTCAAACTAGGATTGTTGCTCCTTGCGATCACCGGAATTTGAACGTAGATGTCCCCTTCTTGAAGGGGATCGTGACCACGACCGAAAACTTGTGCCGGGCCTTTTGGCGGGAGTTGGAAGACGAGTTTTCAAAATGTGGTTATTCCTCCAAGTTATCCTGCATTCGCATCCGAGAAACCCGGGATAACTTTGTGAGCTACAAGGGCCCTTCTCAGTAAATTCCTAAATTACTGGCTCATCTTTCGGGAAAAATTGGGATAGGTGGAAATGTTCCAAAAGAACAGGGGCTTTCTTGCAGAAAAGCTTCAATGGTCCGGGATTTGAATAAGCCACCCCAGTTCCCCTAAATGAAGGATTGTGCTGTCAGTTTGGCAGAAGAAGGGGCCAGATTTCCTTCATGGCAAATCCAAAGTTGGCATTTTTTTTTGATGGGGAACGGTTGCTGTTCAAGTTCGTTCTCAATGGTAGTTTTCAAGAAATGGCGAGCAAGGGAGAGCAGAGGGAGAGGAGAAAAAATGAAGAAAACCAATACACACTCGGTTACCCACAGCTGCTGCAATGAAACCTTTGCAAAGAGGCTTAGAAACCTCAAGGCCGGGATGGTTTTGGACTGGCGAGCTTTGGACGCATTCCTTGATGGGGGACCTCAATGCTTTCCAAGTGAATCCAAGAAACTCATGCGGAAATTGGACCGGCTGAAGATTGAAATAAAACCTCTGACTTTTGAGGACCCAAGTGAGAGGGAGGGGTATGACACTCCCTATCATCAGCAGGGTTCTTTGAGTCGGGATGGTGTTGTTGCCTATGAAAAAGAGCTGAACCGACTTCCGCGTTTGAATCGAATCGGGGAGTTTCGGATGGCAAAGCGATTTGAGTTTTTAACTCTCCGCGCAGAATCCGTTCTTTGCCTCCTCAATCTCAATATGGAGCAACGGAAATTCGCACTTTCCAAGGGACGCTTGCCCTCCCTTCCAGAGACAAAAAGTGAAAAAAGGCTGGCTCTGATCCAAAGGGCTGAAAGCCGTCTACGAGAATTGGCCGATCTTAGGGACGCTTGGATTCGAGGGACTCTTTACATTGTCATGCGAGCTGTGCATCGCTACCGAAATCTGGGGATTGATACTGCCGATTTGATTCAGGAAGGGAATGTCAGTCTGTTTCAGGCCATCGAGGGTTTTGATTGGAGGCGCTCGGTCCGCTTTAAAACCTATGCTGAATATTGGGTGAACCAGGCCTTCCTTAAAATCCTATACAACAATGTTCGTACCGTTCGAGTTCCCGTTTGGGTGCAAAAACAGTTAAAAAAGATTAAGGATTTCCAGAAAACCTCGATGCAACAGATGGGGCGTCCGCTTTCTGCCCAAGAGTTGGGCGAAAAGTTAGGCATCTCCTCGGATCGAGTGGAGAAACTCTTGGAGACCAAGCGCTTTGCTGTTTCCCTGGATGCCAAGATTGGTGATGGTGAAGGGGGGCGGGTTGGTGACTTGATTCAAGATGAGAGAATCTTGCCGGTCGAGGAACGCGTTGTGGATGTTCCCTTGCAAGATAGGCTTGAGGAAGTCCTGGGGGAACTTCCTGAACGGGAACGCTTAATCCTGAATCTTCGCTATGGACTGGACGGGAAAACTCCAAAAACTCTTCTGGAGATTGGAGAATTGCTCAAGGTGAGTGCTGAGCGGGTCAGGCAGCTACAAGAGGCTGCGATCAAAAGGATGAAGCTGCCGAAGATGAAGAAGCGTTTGCAATCCTTTGCCTGTTAAGTCCTACTTTCAAAACACTGTCTCTTAAAAGGGAGATTGAATGCTTCCTTCTTGATGAGACGGGGGCAAGAAAAAGCAAAGCCCATGTAGGGCTTTGCTTTCTTCGTTCCGAGCCGGAAGCGCTCATAACTCATCATGTGAAAGAATTCCTAGCTTTTGGAGTCTTTGTAGGTTGGCGATAATAAGCGGGTTTTCAGGGGATCTTTTTTTTGCTTTTTTGAAAAGCATGGCCGCTTGATTTAGGTCTTTTCTGAGGATGGCCTCAATTCCTTCTTCAATGAGTTCTTTTACCTCTTCAGTCGTTTCTTCCTCGGCTTCCGATTGGAACTGATAGGGCCCCATGATTTCCTTGTTGATGGGGGCACAAGTTGCGGTGACACCTCGATCGAGAAGCCGGAAAAAGGCTTCCACTCCCTCCCCTTGCGCGTCCCGAGCTGACCAAATCCCTCCCTTGGAGACCATGATTTCTCCACAAGGACCTTGTTCATCAAGAACTTGAACCATGATCTCAAAGCCGCTTGTCATGGCGAGAAGAAGTTGGGGGCTGAGCTCAGAAAAGGAGAGGCCTTCATGGGGGATGGCCTTTTTTTTTCGCTCGACTCGGTCTTCGATCATTCTGAGAATCCTTCGGGGATTCTCTTCGGCCGAATAAAGGCCGAGGTCGAGAAACTCAAGAATCTCTCTTCGTTGTGGGCAACCCTTTGGAAGGAAAAAAATGAGTTCAGGGAGCTCCCCTAGTCTTCGTTTTAGGTCCCAAATGAATTCAAAGCCATTGGTCCGCTCCGAGGAAAAGGCTGAAATGATGAGATCGGGAGGGCTCATCTCGATCACTTGAATCGCTTGAAGATAGGATTGGATGTAGAGGATTGAGATGTGCGGCCTTCCCATCAGATCCTGATGAAGAGGGCCAAGAAGTCCGCTGGAGTTGTCGAGAATCAGGATTCGGAACATTGCTTTTTACTTACTCTGTGTGTGGTCTTTCATCCTTTGGGTCGCCTTGCCTCTTCCGAAGGTTTTTGGACCTAAAGCCAATCGCTCTCCGATGAATCCATTCCCTTCCTTGGTTGTGTATGGATCTGGACTCGTCCTTATGAAGGATTCTGGTGGAATTATCGGAGCCTTCGTTGTCTTCGGTTTACCTGCATTTTCTTTTAATCAGGGGCGTCGGCACTCTTAGAGTGTGGGGAGCTTCTCTCTGATATTCGTTCCATTGGTATTTGCTTCCGAAGCTGGAACTTGGAGCTTCTATCGGCCAGACTTCTTTTCTTTGAGGCGTCTAGTGAGGATGAAATGGATTTTTCATGGAATGAGGAGCAGCAAATGCTGCGGGAGATGGTCCGAGATTGGACGGTAGGAGAATTAAAGCCTCGAGCTGCGGAGATTGATCGAGAACACAAGATTCCTTCAGAAATCATTGACCAGATCAAAGAGTTGGGTTTTTTCGGGATCCATGTTCCAGAGGAATATGGGGGTTCTGGTCTTGGGGAGATAGGCCTCTGTATCTTTATGGAAGAGATTACCCGGGGTTGTTTTTCGACGGCGGTTTTTTGCGGGGGCCATATGTCCATTGGGGGGAATGCAATCCTCCTGTATGGAACGGATGAACAGAAGCAACGGTATTTGCCGGCAATGGTGAAAGGCGAACTTTTATCTTGCTACGCATTGACGGAAGCGGATGCGGGATCAGATGCTGGGGCGATGCGGACCACTGCCGAGCGGGATGGGGATGATTGGATTGTCAACGGGTCGAAAATATGGATCACAAATGGGGATGTGGCTGACCTGATTGTCACATTTGCGGCAAATGACCGAGAGAAGGGGGCCCGGGGAGGGATCACTGCTTTTGTCATCGAGCGGGGGATGAAAGGGTTCCGCTCAGGAAAACGCGAAGAGAAGATGGGGCAGTGCGGTTCCTCGACGGTGGAGTTGCATTTTGACGGGGTCCGGGTTCCGGATGCCAATCGCCTTGGAGAGATTGGCAAAGGGTTTTCCGTGGCCATGGGGACCCTGGACCGCGGACGGCTTACCTTGGGGGCGAACTGCTTGGGGGCAGCCAAGGAGGCTTTGGAGGTCTCGGCTCGGTATGCGAAGGAGCGGGTTGCCTTTGGAAAGCCCATCGCCAAGCAACAGGCGATTCAGACCATGTTGGCGGATATGGCTACCGATATTTATGCAATGGAGTCGATGGTTTACCGTGCAGCCTGGATGTGCGACCAAGGGAAGCCCTTTTCTCAGGAGTCTGCCATGGTAAAGCTGTTTTGTTCGGAAGCCTTGGACCGGGTTGTGGATCGGGCAGTCCAGATCCATGGTGGAATGGGATACAGCAAGGAATATCCGGTGGAGCGGATGTATCGGGATGCAAGGGTGAATCGGATCTACGAGGGAACTAGCGAAATCCAGCGCTTGGTTATTGCAAGGGGGGTCTTGCGTTAAAACTTTGCGAATGAAGCCATTTCCGGCGGATTCCTGGAACTGGGGGAAGGAATCTGGTAGAACTTTTGCCCATTTTCCACATTGAAAGATCCCCCACCTAGTGGGGGAAGGCCCTCTATTCGCGCGATCGTGGCACCAAAAAAACACAATCCAGTCGATAAGCTTGCTGTAATCGTTCTCGCTGCCGGCAAGGGGACGCGCACAAAGCAAAAGCTCCCCAAAGTCCTTTTGCCCCTTTGTGGTGCACCGATGCTGGATTACGTCCTCGATTCTCTCGAGGCGCTTCACGCTGACCACTCGGTAATTGTCCTGCATCATGGGATTGGAGAGGTTCAAACCACCCTCGGGAAGCGTTTTGAAGCTCTCGGTTGCCAAGTTGTAGACCAGGGGGCACCCAATGGCACGGGCCACGCGATGCAAGTGGCTCTAAAGGCGATGGATCCCGATGGGGCATTTGAAGGGACGATCTTGGTTTTATATGGGGATTCTCCGCTGATTTCCGTTGAAACCCTCCAGGCTTTGGTCCGGGGTGTGGAATGTGAGATCCCGGAGGTCGGGTGCCCGGCGGCAACCATCTTAACCTCAGAGGAACTGGTTCCGGGAGGGCTGGGGCGGATTCTCCGAGCTGAGGACGGGACCTTCCTCGCCATCCGTGAAGCAAAAGACTGCAGCCAAGAGGAACTTGAAATCCAAGAGGTAAATACTGGATTTTGCGCCTTCCGTGCTTCCGCCTTGCGTTCCTGTCTCCCCAAGCTCAAAAACCAGAACAAGCAAGGCGAATATTATTTGACCGATGTTTTTGGGATGCTTGTAGAAAAGGGAGAGGCTGTTCTACCGATCATGACGGAGGATCCGGATGAAGTTCTCGGGATCAACGACTTGAGTCAGTTGGCCCAGGCCCGATGGGTTTTGCAGGAGCGAATCCTTGAAGAACATATGGCCAATGGAGTTTTGATCGAAGATCCGGCCACTGCAGTCATCGAGAAGGACGTGCAGATTGGGAGCGGGACCAAGGTGCTCCCCTTTGTGGTCATGCGAAATGGGGTGAAGGTGGGAGAAAATTGTGAAGTTGGCCCCTTCAGTCATCTTCGGGTAGGGGCAGTTCTCGAAGATCAGGCCGAGGTAGGGAACTTTGTCGAGATGAAAAAATCAGTTCTCGGTCAGGGGTCCAAGGCGAAACATTTGACCTACCTTGGGGATGCTACGATTGGCAGGAGAGCCAACATCGGGGCGGGGACGATCACTGCGAACTATGATGGTGTTCACAAGCACAAGACCGAGATCGGAGATCGAGCCTTTATTGGATCCGGGACGATCCTTGTAGCACCCGCAAAAGTGGGAGAGGGGGCTCTGACGGGGGCGGGAGCGCTGATCAAACGCAATTGCCATATTGGGGCTCAAGAGGTCTTTGTGGGGGTTCCTGCACGGTTTTTGAAGCGGCTCGATGAAGAGGGGGGTGAGTGATGGCCTTCCATCGGCTACGAGTCTTTTCTGGTAATGCCCACCCTGTGCTTGCAAAGGCCATTGTGACTGAAATGGGGCTGGATTTGGGAGAGGCTGCAGTTGGGCGCTTCCCTGATGGCGAGATCGACGTGAAAGTTCTGTGTGATGTTCGAGGGGCTGACTGTTTTGTGGTCCAGCCGACTTGCCCTCCGGTGAATGAGAACCTCATGGAGCTTTTGATCATGATCGATTGTTTGAGGCGGGCTTCAGCGGATCGAATCACTGCAGTTCTTCCATATTTCGGTTATGCGCGCAAGGACCGAAAGGACGAAGGGCGTGTTCCGATAACCGCTAAGTTGGCTGCAAATCTGATCACCCAAGCCGGGGCTCATCGGGTTTTGACCGTTGACCTTCATGCTGCTCAAATCCAGGGTTTTTTCGATATTCCGGTGGACCACCTCTATGCCCGGCCTGCTTTCCTTCCTGTTCTCAAGGAGGTTCTTGGAGACAATCTTGTGATTGTTTCGCCTGATGTGGGAGGAGTGAAGTTAGTTCGAGCCTATTCCAAGGCCCTCGGCGCCAGTTTGGCCATCATCGATAAGCGTCGGGTTTCAGGAACGGAAACCCATGTGGAAAACTTAGTTGGTGAGGTTGAAGGAAAAAACGCTCTCATCGTGGATGACATGGTCTCTACCGGTGGATCGATTACAGATGCTGCCCGGATCGTCAAAGCGAATGGAGCAAAGAGTGTTTTTCTTGCAGCGACTCATGGGGTTCTTTGTGGGCCTGCTGTGGAGCGTTTGGATGGTGCTCCGGTGGACGGTATCTTTTTTTCGGATAGTATTCCCATTCCTGGGGATAGGAGCCCAAAAAAGCTCCAACATGTCAGCCTTGCCCCAATGCTTTCGAAGGCGATCATGAACATTCACAAAAGTGAATCAGTGAGTCGCCTCTTTGATAGCTTGGGCTGAAGATGTTACGGATGGGGAAGGAATCTGTGTTGGCAAGGATGATCTGCCGGCATTCGGGACTCATTTTTTATGATGTTGGGTATGAGGTGAAGAGGTCAAATCGATGAAGATTGCAAATCTTGAAGCAAAGCTGCGCGGAAGCGACCAGCTCGGAAAGAGGAATAACCGCATCCTTCGGGCGGCTGGTTTTATTCCGGCGGTTGTGTATGGAAAGTCTAAAGAAGGAAGAAACCTCGCTTTGGACGAGAAAGACTTCACCTCTCAGGTGTGGAGTCGCCATAAGGTCTTTGAGCTAAGGCTGGATGACGGCTCCAAGGAAGAGACCTTCCTGAAGGAGCTTCAATGGGACGAGTTGGAGGATCGCATTCTTCATGCGGATTTTATCCGGATTTCCTTGAATGAATTGATGCGTTCGAGCGTTCAGATCCAATTTGTAGGGACTCCGAAGGGTCTTTCCAAAGACGGGGTTTTTGACGCTCCCATGCAACAGATTGAGGTGGAGTGCCTACCTAAGGATTTGCCCGAGGTTTTGCGTTTGGTGATCAATGACCTGGACCTGGGGGATGTGATTCGGGTGAAGGATCTTCCCCTGGGGGAGGGTGTGAAGACCCTGGTGGATCCGGAGGAGGTCATTTGCCAAGTTCGCGTTGCTAAAGCCCGCAAGGAGGAACCGGCGGACGAGGAAGCTGAAGGCGAAGGGGCTGGGGAAGGTGAGGCTCCATCGGGAGACTGATTTTCCCGTCATCCTCACCGTTCCCAGGTCTCTCACAAGCCATGATCCTGAGCCAGCCCTAATCTCCAGGTGGCGTCCAAGGAGACTACTGTGCTTGTGGATGATGTGGGCTTTGAGGGAGAAATGGTAGGATCTTGCCTTTGCTTCTTGCTAGGAAAGGGCTAGGATGTTCGGCTCGAATTCATCTTCTCCAGGATCTGGGGGGCGGCTTCTTGTGGGCCTCGGCAATCCTGGTGAAGAGTATAAAGGAACTCGACACAACTTAGGCTTTGAGGTCTTGGATTTGGTCGGAGAACGGCTTGAGATCTCTTGGCGACGGTTGAGTCGAAAGGATGGTTTTTCGGGACGAGTCAAAGGACGAGTCTCGGAGGTGTTGCCGGAGTCTTTTTCTGAGGAAGACCCAAGAGGAAGCATTCTCCTCTTGAAACCTATGACCTATATGAATCTAAGCGGGGTAGCAGTTGCTGCTTTCGCTCGGCGTTTTGAAATTGCGCCGGAATCGATCTTTGTAGTCTATGACGACCTGAACCTACCCTTGGGGCGCATTCGATTGCGGCCGGGGGGCAGCCCGGGAGGTCACAATGGGATGAAATCCATTGTGTCTTGCTTGGGTTCCGAAGGCTTTCCCCGATTACGAATCGGGATTGGTCGCTCAGATCTTGACTCTGGAAGTATGGCGGACCCTGATTTTGTCTTGGGGGTTTTCGAAGCTTCGGAAAGGAGGATCCTGGATCCCGTTCTTTCGGCTTCCGTCGATTGCTGTCTTGCTTGGATGCAGGGCGTGGATCTTCCGGACTTGATGACACGCTTCAATGGCTTTTCCTCTCCCGTTGAGGAAGAGAATTGAGCGGGTCTGAGGATCCCTTCAAAGGATCCGAGTCAATGAGTTCAAGTTTAAGGGTTCAATTGTCTGGACGATGTTTTGTTGTTCTTGTTTTGTGATTTCGAACCTGAACTTCTGCCTGGATGATGCCTAAGACCCTTTGCTGGGATTGCAAAGTCTTAAAAAGCGTGGGGTGAACTTTCCAATGAATAGGTTCACACGCTCTCGGTGAATCCAGGCTAGGGATCAAGAGGATTTTTTTTGAGCCATTGGCCAAGGAGCCGATTTTTTATGAAAACGTATGAAGCGATGCTTCTCCTGGATAATCGGGAGGTGAAAAAGGGCTGGGATAGCCTCAAAGAAAAGGTGGACGGAGTCTTCAAGAAGCATGGAGCCGAAATCATCGTGGCAAAGCGCTGGGATGAAAGGAAGCTTGCCTATGAAATCAAGAAGCAGCGTCGGGCCACCTACTACCTTGCCTATATCAAGGCATCCCCGGACAGTCTTGCAAAGTTGAATTTTGACTTCAAGTTGGCAGAGCCGGTGTTGAGGCACCTGCTTCTAAAAGTTGACGAAGTGCCTGCGGAAGCCTTCGAGCCGGAGAAGGAATTCCAAGTTGAAGCTTCCACCGAGGAAGAGACGGGCGCGTCCGAAAAGACTGAAAAGCCCGAAGAGGAACTTACTTCTGAGGGAGAATCCCTCGCTGTAGATGTTGTCGCTGAGGTCGTGTCTGCTTCGGAAGTTGAAGTGATCGAGGAAAGCGTTGAGGGATCTACCGAGGCTTCTCTTGAGGCGGAAGATGAAGGCTCTTCGCCTCTGTCCGAAGGCGAAACAAAAAACGACTGAAGAAAAGAGATAAGGAGTTAGACCATGGCATATGGAAACAAAAAATTTCGGCGATTCGGTTCTGAAGCTAGCAACGTAAAGCCTGATGGGGAATTGGATTACAAGAACATCCCCTATCTTTCGAGTTTGATGAGCCCACAATTTCGAATTTACCCTCGTAAGCGGACGGGTTTTTCGGGTAAGGATCAGAGAAAGCTTAAACGTGCGATCAAGCGTGCTCGTTTTCTCGCATTAATCCCCTACACATCCTAGGGAAAGGAAGGGCTTCAGATGAGTAAGAAAGCGAGTGACATCCAAGTTCTGCTAATGCAGGACGTCAAGAACCTCGGCAAGACAGGTGAAACTGTCCGTGTCCGCCCCGGCTATGCCCGAAACTTCCTTCTTCCAATGGGAGTTGCAGCGATTCCAGATGCCACGACCCTCGCAGCTCTTGCGGCGCGGGAGAAAAAAATGGCCGATATGGAAGCCGCCCGAGAAAAATCCTTGAAGGAGTTGGCCGAAAAAATCCCCCAAACAAACATCACTTTGGAGATGAAAGTGGGGAACGATGGAAAGCTCTATGGGTCTGTGACAAATCAAATGATTGCAGATGCAATGAATGAGGCTGGCCTTGAGATCCACCCATCAAGTGTCCGTATGGAAGATCACATTAAAGAGGTCGGGCAGTTTGAAGTGCCCATCCATGTCTATGGAGATGTGACTGTTCAGGCGCGGATCTGGGTTGTAAAGGCTGCCGATTAAAGGGACACGCTTCCCGTGGGAAGACTCCCTACATGATGAGCTGATGACATGACTAGGAGGGGAAGCTAAGCTTCCCCTCTTTGGGTTTGTCAGAAAGAGGAGAGGGCTAAGGATGGGCCAGGGGCCGGAAGATCTGCGGACTGTGCCTCATAACCTCGAGGCGGAAAAAAGCGTGCTTTCCTCGATGTTTATCCATGAGGACACATGCGTGGATCTCCTTCAGTTATTGGACCCTGAGGATTTCCACCTTCAAGCTCATCAGCTTGTTTTTAAGGCGATTCGGGAGCTTTACGATAACCACAAGCAGTTGGATCCTGTCACCGTTGGGGATCAGCTCGAAAAGCAAGGAGTCCTGGACCAAGCTGGAACAAGAGGCTACCTCTACACTCTTGTCGACTATGCACCGACGGCAGCCAATGCCCACCACCATGCGGAGATTGTTCGAAACAAATCCGTGCTTCGGAAGTTGATCGGAATCACGACCGAGATTGCCCAGAAGGCCTATCAATCCGCCGAGGAGCCCTCGGACCTTTTAGATGAAGCTGAGGCCAGGATCCTGGAAATCGCTCGCGATCGGGAGGTGGGAGAACCTCAGCCGATGGAGAATCTGATATGGGAAACCTACAAGCGAATTGAATCGTATCGCAATCGGGGAGATGGACCCACCGGGGTTGCAACAGGTTTTCATGATCTGGATGAATACACGAGTGGTTTACAGCCGGGGGAACTGATCATCATTGCGGCTCGTCCCTCGATGGGGAAGACCTCCTTCGCACTGAACCTAATTGAAAGGTCTTCCGCCAAAGGTTATGGGGCCGTGTTCTTTAGCTTAGAGATGACCTCAACCCAGGTGACCCAAAACATGCTATGTGCGACCGCCCAGGTTGATGCACATAAAATGCGCCGAGGGTTTCTTTCTCAGGCAGAGCAGGGGAGGCTCCAGGAAGCGGCTGGAGATTTCTATAAACGAAATATTTTTATTGATGATACGCCCGCTCTCACTCTGTTGAACCTTCGTTCCAAGGCTAGGCGGCTTCGACAAAAGGAAGATATTAAACTCATTGTGATTGATTATCTCCAGCTGCTTCATGCGGGGACTCGAGTGGAAAGCCGTCAGCAGGAGATTTCTTTGATCAGTCGATCTCTGAAGGGCTTAGCCAAAGAGTTGGAAATCCCTGTGGTTGCTTTGTCCCAGCTAAACCGGGGAGTGGAACAACGAGACAATCATAGACCGCGTATGTCTGACCTTCGGGAATCCGGTGCAATCGAACAAGACGCAGATGTCATCATGATGCTTCACCGGGAAGAGTATTACAAACCGGAGAATGAGGAGCTCAAAGGTCTCGCGGAACTCATTCTTGCGAAGCAGAGAAATGGCCCTACTGGGACGGTCAAGCTCAGGTTTTTTCGGGACTTTATGCGTTTCGAAAGTTTCTTGGCACAGTCGGAGCCCGTGCATTGATTCAAGGATTCCTTTTTTCTTTGCTCTTCCTCACTTGTTCCTCGCTTTGCGCACAGGGTGGGGATCCAGGCATTGCCTCCCAAAAAAGGGATTCCGCTGACGGGAAAAAGATCCTGGATGTCGAGATCTCAGGAGCTCGAAGCCTCCCTCCCGAAGTGTTGCTGCATGTGTTGGGGACCAAAAAAGGGGGGAAGCTCAATCCTAGGATTGTTCGCGAGGATCTCTTGCTTCTTTGGCGTCGGTTTAAAGTCCGAGGTCAGTTCAAGGTCAAGGAAGTTCCCGGAGGGGTGAAGGTCCTGGTGGTCATTTATGAATTCCCTACCTACAAAAAGGTGGCATTTCGGGGCCTGGTGAGGTTTTCGGAGGAGCGGGTTCGCAACTTATTGGACCTCCGAGAGGGCGATTCTCAAACCATGATGAGTGCCAATAACTTGGCTCGAACCTTGGAAGGACTTTACAAAAAGGACGGTTATCATTGGGTAAAGATTCGTGTGCAGCCGGATTCTGAGAAGGATCAGATCCTTTTTATTGTGGACGAAGGGCCTAGGGTTCGGGTTCGTAATATCGATTTCCGTGGGAATGAGCATTTTCCTGATTGGGTTGCCTTAGGATGGGTCTGGAACATCCTTGGCTCCTCAGGGTTCCAGTCCAAGCCGGGTTTCTTGTCCAATGCGATTTTTTCTCGCAAGGTCCTTGATGAGGATCTGGATCGCGTAAAAAACTTTTATCACAACCGTGGATATCGTGACGCCCTTGTGAGCTTGGAACGATTGGATTTCAATCGGAGTCGAGATGGGGTTTCTATTGTGATTCGGATTTATGAAGGGCCGCTATATCACGTCTCCTCCGTGGATCTCGAACAGATTCCTGCTTCGGGTGAAAAGAAGGTCCTCTACCCCAAGAGCGAAATTCTCTCCAAGCTGAAGCTCAAGAAGGGAGATATCTTGACCCAGGATCTCCTGGAGCATGACAAAGATGCTATTGCTCGTTTTTATGGGCGAAGAGGTTTTCCCAATCTGCAGAGATTCCCGACCTTGGATCGGGGAAGTGCCTTTGAAGTTTTGGAACCCCAGGAGGTTGTGGACCCCCAGAAACATGAAATCCAGGTTACCTATCGGGTGAGAGAGGGGAAAAGGAAGACTCTGAGGAATGTGCGGATTCGGGGAAATAAATTTACAAAGGATTATGTCGTTCGCCGAGAGATCTCCGTGTTTCCGGGAGAAACCCTGGACATGGTGGAGTTGGAAAAGAGTGAAAGCCGTCTCAATTCTCTCCGTTATTTTGGGGATCGTGATGCGGGAAAACAGGGGGTCCTCGTCAACCTTGTTCCGGTTCCCGAGGATGAGGATAAGTTGGATGTGGATGTTAAGGTTGAGGAGGGGACAACGGGGCAAATCCTTTGGGGTTTTGGAGTCTCATCCCAAAATGGCTTTTTTGGAAATGTGACCTATCGGAAACGGAACTTCGATTGGAAAAAACCTCCAAAGGGGCTCAATCCGATATCCTGGTTTACCCAAATCCTTAATAACGAAGCCTTTCATGGTGCTGGGCAGACGCTCAATTTGGATTTGACCCCTGGAGTACAGCAAAGCCAATTTAGCATCTCTTTTCTCGAACCCGATCTCTTCTCGCAGCACTTTGACCCAACCGGGTTGAATCTACAGGGGTATCGATTGTTACGGGCATGGGATAGCCATTTTACAGACGTCTTGGGAGGGCAAATCGGTCTTGAGAGGCGGTTTGGAAGAAACGCCGGGGTTTCTCTGCGTCTTCGGGAAGATCGAGTGAGGACCTATCGAATTGATGGGAATGCTCCTGCCATTGTTTGGGATGCAGAAGGAAAAGAAACCATTCGTTCCCTTCGGGTGGGATTCAACCTGAGGAGCTTGGATCGAAGGATTCGCCCGACCAGCGGGTTTCGGATGGGGGCTTACGGTGAGATCGCCCCCGACTCTTTGGGGGGAGAAGCCCACTTCTGGAAAATGGGAGTGAATGGTCGGGTTTTCATCCCAATTGCAAGGGATTCCAAGGAGAGAGCGCATGTCTTGGAAATCCGAAACCAGTTCGATGTGGGTCGCGGGCTGGGCGAAGACAAGGATTTGTTTTTAACCGAAAGGTTCTCGATGGGGGGGCAGTCGACACTTCGTGGTTTTAGTCCCAGGAAGGCGGGTCCCATGCAGTTCGGCAACCCCACTTTCGGAGAAATGCGCTATCTTGGCTCCATCGAATACGGCTTTCCGCTCTTCTCAACAAGAATGCAAGGGCAGTTCCGGGAAACGGAGATCATTCGGGGCTTGGTGTTTTTAGATGCGGGTATGCTGGGCAAAGATTTTAGTGACCCCATCTTTCAGCAGCTTCGATTATCCACAGGCTTTGGGGTTAAGCTCATCGTTCCCGGGCTTGGCGGCTTGCCGATCCGTTTTGATTTTGGCTTTCCGATCCTCCGAGAATCTACGGATGATCTACGATTTTTCCACTTTAGCATTCGTTTCTAATCCTTTTCGAAGGAGGAACCACACATGATCCTTTCTTTACTTTCCCTCGTTGCTTTTGCGGTTCCGACTCATGCACAAGAGAAGCCCTATTCGGTTTCTCTTTCCGTGGATCGTTATGTTCGGTTAGGGGATCCTGTTGTTGTGAAGCTCGATCTTCAGGCATTACAGGATTGCCAAGTTCCCAAGGGTTTATTCACGGGAGACTCTTTACAGGTGCGCGTGGATGGAAAGGTGCTCGGCTTTCTTGGAAAAAAATCGACCAAAGAATCCGGAGTGCCCCTTCGTGCTGGAACCAAGCTGGCAGTCTCCATTCCCATTAGAAGTAAAGATCTCGTGGGTAAGCTTCCAGGAAAGGTGAAGCCTGGAAGTATCTTGAATTGTGAATTGGGGGTCCCCAGTGTTCCAACTGCTCGGGCCCAATTCAAAATGGTAAAGGAGCCCAATTCGAAGTCTCTTGCAAAGTTAGACCTTGCCAAAACCAAGGTTGCCCTTGTGACGAACTTTGGGACGATGCTGATCTCTTTTCGGCCTGACAAAGCCCCTAAGACAGTGGAGAACTTTGTGAAACTTTCCTTGGACCACTTTTATGACAAGACCAAGTTCCACAGAGTGATTCCTGGTTTCATGATTCAGGGGGGGGATCCAAACTCCAAAAATGACAACCCGGATGACGATGGCCTGGGCGACCCCGGCTACAAAATTAATGCGGAGTTTAATGATCTCAAACATGTCCGTGGAGTGATCTCCATGGCTAGGAGTGCGGATCCGAATTCGGCTGGGAGCCAATTCTTTATTTGTCATGCGGCGGCGCCCCATCTCGACGGACAATACACTGCTTTTGGCAAATTGGTGGATGGTTTGGATGTCTTGGACCGCATTTGTAAGGTTCCCTTGGGTGTGAATCGGGCTGGCCAAAGAACTCGGCCAATCAAGGATGTGGTGGTGTTGCGAACGGTAGTCCTTCCAGTTTGGAAGTGAGGAGACAAGAATGAGCATTGATTTAGAGGACGTTGATCTCTCCACCCTTGGTGCGGAGATTGAAACTGAGTATGGGGTCATGAAGCTTCGTTTCTTTGCGGAGAAGGCTCCCCTGACGGTTCGCAACTTCTGTAAGCTGGCCCAGGATGGCTACTACGATGGCTTGACGTTTCATCGGATCGTAAAGGACTTTATGATCCAGGGGGGATGCCCTCAGGGGACCGGGACCGGAGGACCCGGTTATACGATCCCGGCGGAGTTCAACGATGAACCCCATGACCGCGGAGTGTTGTCCATGGCCCGGAAGGCCGATCCTGACTCAGCCGGAAGCCAGTTTTTTATTGTTCATGCCCCGAGCGTGCCGAGCCTCGATGGGAAATATACAGCCTTTGGCAAGTTGGTCGATGGTTTCGAAGCCCTGGATTCTTTGGCTTCTGTAGAAACGACCTTTGGCCCAGGTGGTGAGAAGAGCAAGCCCGTAGAACCCATTCATATCAAATCCGTCCGGATCCTTGTGGTGGACAAGGAAGGGTCTGAAGAAGGGCAAGGGGTTGAAGATGGTTTGAATGCCGAGGGGGCCTCGGAGGAGAACGAGGAATGACCGAGGAATGGAAGAATTTACAAATTTCGGTGGAGGATGGCGTCGCGATTTTAACCATCAATCGGCCTTCCAAGTTGAATGCTCTGGACAACGATACTCTTGATGAGTTGAGCGAAGCAGTTTCTGAATGTTACGTGGAGGAAGAGATAGGAGTCTTGATCCTTACGGGGGCTGGGACCAAATCTTTTGTTGCCGGAGCAGACATCTCCATGTTGGCTGAGCAAGGAGTTGTGGATGGGAGGATGAACAGCCTCTTGGGTCATGATTGCATGAGTTTGGTGGAGGAAGGACCCAAGCCCGTGATCGCGGCGGTGAACGGCTTTGCTTTGGGGGGAGGTCTGGAGTTGGCGCTTGCCTGTGATTTTAGATATGCCTCCCAAAATGCCGTCTTTGGCTTGCCTGAGGTTGGGCTGGGGATTATCCCTGGCTATGGAGGGACCCAGAGGCTTCCGCGCTTGGTCGGGACGGGCGTGGCTTTGGAGATGATCTTGACGGGAGGAAAGATTGATGCTGATGAAGCCTTACGTATAGGTCTTGTCAACCGAGTTCTTCCCCAAGAGGAGCTCCTGGGAGCGGCAACGAAAACCGCACAGAAGATCCTTCGAAATGGTCCTATTGCTGTTCAGATGGCAAAGGAAGCTGTTCGAAGAGGAACGCAGATGCCTTTGGCTGATGGGGCATCCTTGGAGGCTGACCTCTTTGGGATGATTTCTTCTACCGAGGATATGAAGGAAGGGATGAAAGCCTTTTTGGAGAAAAGGAAACCTGAGTTTCGGGGAGAATAGAATCTGTTTCACTTAAGAGGTTCACTCCGTTTTTAGGATTCCTTGGAGAATAAGAGGGAAGGTTCCCAAGGTCTGACCTCGGTTTTGAGGTCTGAAACACATGAGGATCCACTCTCCTTTTCCGTCTCGGATGAGACCTGCTGCGGCTTTCCCTTCGATAAGCTCCCTCCCTTCGAGATATCCGGACAGGAGTGGATGCTTGGAAAAGAGAAGGATAGGGATGAGGTCTTTGCCCCCCAGAGCCACTTTGTCCCTTTGGTAAACGGGGAAGTTTTCTTCGAAGCCTTTAGCGAAAAGCGAAGGGGACTGGGGCAAATGAGACCGCGATACTCTATGAACACGAAGGAGGGAGCCGGGAGAAAAGAAGCTATTCCTTCTCTCTTGTAAAAGGTTTCGCACATCCTTGCCTGGGAGAGGGAGGATGGCGTCTACCCCTGATCCCCACGTCAGGATCCTTCCTCCCTTTTGGACAAATTGACGAAAAATGTTGAGTCCCTGTGCCCCGATTCCTCCTGCAAAGGGAGGCAGCTGGCGGTTTTTGTTGATGCCATAGAGGAGCCGGGATTTGGAGATGCTGGGGAGGATGAGGACTTGGATTTGGGAAAGTGCAGCACTGAGGTCTTTCCCCTTAAGGTTGGGAGGGATTGGGCGATATGGAACCTTGTGTGTGTCCAAAAGAAAGCGAGTCCAGCCCGTGCCTATGGTTGAAGCTCGGCCATCTTTCCAAAGTCCGAAGAGCCCCAATTTGAGTTGGGTAAGGGCTTTGCTTCCATTCGGCGGGGATTTGAAATAGAGCCTGGATCCCTTCCATGCAATGCGCTGATTCTGATGTAAGAGTCGGATGGCTCGCGAAAGGCTGGCGTGGTCACTGATATGACCTGAGTTTTTTTCTGGGTCCAGATATGCCGTGGGGTCGGTTTCCAGGTCAAGTTCGGGGGCCGGGACACTCTGTGGGGATGCTTTTTGAGGGATTTTCAGGCAAGGGACTCTGTATTGAAAAGGGAGGGTCCAACCTGCGACATCATAGGGGCGGATCAAATGTCCCCGGGGAGCATCCAAGATCTTGGGGTAGGCCTGGGGTTCCAGAAGGTCCTTGAGCATTGAACGGTAGGGTTGTGCGCAGGGGATATACCAAGAACCCGAGGGGATCTTGCTGGATTCCCCGGGAACCCCAAGAGAGAGAGGGGAGAGAAGGGCATGAACCTCAATCCCCAGAGCCTGAAGGAGGGCAACGAGACGTCTTGATGCAGGCTCGCGTCCGGGGGAAGGTTGGATGACAAAGCCCGCGGGTTCTTGCTCTTGTCCTGCCCGAATTGCTCGTCGACCTAGGAGGATTCTCCTGGAGATGTATTCCCGGCGGTTTCGGGAAACGTGGCGGAGGAGAGCCCATGCGGCTGCCCTGTCGTATTTCAAGATTTCAGGGAGGCCCCATCGTCCCCCCTTCCAAGGATCGGGAAAATTCTCTTGAGCGCGATACTCGGGGAGGCGGACCCCCATTCCTCGGAGGTTTTTTTGGGAAATGAGGATGGGGTCAGCAAGGTTCGCACTGGAGCATTCAGTCAGGATTCCCACGATGTTGTGGCGAAAAGGGACGTTGCGGTTCCCGCCATTCCACCAGTTATCAAAGGTGGTCCCTGTGACAATCCCCTGAAGTCCCTGGAGAGTCATGTCATGGGCCATACGTGTCCCCAAAAGGTTGAGGGCTTGGGTGAGGATCGGGTCTAGATTGGGATTTACTGGATCCGCGAAGGGTGGCACGAAAAAACGCGGCCCTCTTTGCCCCATCTGGTGCATATCCAAAAGAACTTGGGGATGAAGTCGATGATAGAGCTGCTTGGTGATCAGTTGCGTTTCTTTGAGGTTGAGTTGAAACCAATCCCTGTTGTTGTCGTGTCCCGCATATTTTTGATAGAGGTAGGGGAGGGGGGCCCTTTGTTTTCCCTTGCCTTTTTGGGGGTCTTTTTCGCCTGGCTCTTTCCAAGCTTTTCGCTTGTAGAACCACTCGTGGATCATCGACATTCCGTCCGGATTTGTGCTCGGGAGAAGTGCGATCACCAGATTCTTGCGAAGCTCCTCCGCATCCTTATCGGTACGGGTTAGGAGTTCGTAGGCAAGAAGGGGAGCATATTGGCTCCCTCCAACTTCAGTCGCATGCATCGACATGCTGATGAAGACTAGTGCGGGACTTTTGTCTAGAATTCGAGTTTCGTCCCCTTTCAGGAGTTTCCTCGGGTCGGCCACCTTGGCCAAATCCCCAAGGATCCGAGAGAGATGGGCTAAGTTCTCCTTGGAGGAGATCAATGCCATGGCCATGGGGCGTCCCTCGGAAGTCTTTCCTAAGATTTCCAAGCGAAGGCGGGGGCTTTTTCGGTTTAATTCTCGGAAGAAAGAAAGACTCTTCTCATAGGAAAAAAGTTTCCCGTCCACCCCCGGCGGGAAGCCAAAGAACTTTTCTGGTTTGGGAAGTTGCCCTCCCGTATTGGTCGCCTGAATGCAAGAAGAGCAAAGGGAAAGAAAAAGGGCTAGTGCGATCATTCCCTAACCATAACCTCTCCCTTGTAGCCTTTGCTCTTCTATCCCGGAAGGGCCTCATGAAGCCGTCCGACTAAAGCAGGCCTTTGACCGTCTCTCTTTCTTCTTCGAGTTCATGAATGGAAAGATCGAACTTTTCTCGGCCGAAGGTTGTGAATTCTAGTCCTTGAACGATCTCCCAAGTTCCATCCCCTTTACATGTAACAGGGAAAGAGCAGATCAAACCTTCAGGGACGCCGTAGGAACCGTCCGATTTAACCGCCATGCTGGTCCATGTTCCTTCGGGGGTGCCATTGAAGAGCGTGTGAGCGTGGTCAATCGCAGCATTTGCGGCGGACAGTGCAGAGGACTTTCCTCGAGCTTGAATGATGGCTTTTCCCCGTTCTTGTACGGTGGGAATAAAGACATCCTTGAACCATGCCTCGTCTGCAATGACTTCTTCCGCGGGCTTCTTTTGAATCATGGCATGTTTCCAGTCGGGGAATTGGGTATTGGAGTGATTTCCCCAGATGATGGGGTTCTTGACTTCATTGAAGTGCACTCCCGCACGGACGGCCAGCTGGGCGATTGCCCGATTATGGTCGAGCTGGGTCATGGCGCTGAAGTTCTCATCGGGGATGGAAGGGGCATGATGCATGGCGATCAAACAATTCGTATTACAAGGGTTCCCCACCACAATGGTCCGCACACTCTTTTTGGCCACCTTGTCAATGGCTGCTCCTTGACCTGTAAAAATAGGACCGTTTTCTTGAATGAGATCCTTCCGTTCCATTCCGGGACCCCGAGGCTTGGAGCCAATCAAGAAGACGAGATCACAGTCCTGAAAAGCGACCTCCGGCTCATCGGTGCAGACGATTCCTTCAAGAAGAGGAAAGGCGCAATCCTCCAACTCCATTCCAACGCCCTCGAGAGACTCGAGGGCCACGGGAATCTCAAGGAGCTTGAGGATGACGGGAGTCTCCTTGCCGAAGACTTCACCCGCTGCGATTCGAGGAAGAATGCTATAACCGATCTGTCCGGCTCCGCCAGTGATCGCGACGACTTTTGGGCTTGCCATTTGGCTTTCTCCTAGGATGTCCAAAAGCTGCATCCTGGCGAAAATCAGAATGATTGCAAGGGCGTAGCGGCCGGGTTTATTCTACGGAATCGAGGGTCTGCATTGTGTCTGAAAGTTGGGGATCCTCCAGGACATGAAAGCGTTCTTCCCAGCAGAAGATGACTTTTTCACCCTTATGAAGCCCAGGAATATGAATCACGATGGGTCGGATCGAATGCAGGCTGAGGCCCAGGCTCTTGAGTTCAGCGATGGCGTTGTCCAGCCCCTTCTGATGAATCGAGAGCTTTTTATCGATTTCTAGGAGTGAGCCCTCGAATCCTTCAGGGGAAACCCTTGAAGCCTTCTGGCTTAGCTCGCTTCTGAGTGAACGAAGCGTCGAAATGGAGTGACGCCGATCCTTGATCTCAAGGGCAATTGCTTGGAGGAGCGGCATCAGGGTTTCTGCTTCCTGGATGGACCTTCGAAGTGCCATGTCTCCTCCTCATTGCTGATCTAATTGTCCGGGACGGGTTCTCGCAGGGCTTCGGTCGGATCGAAGCGTTGAACCATAGTTGAATAGCCAGGGAACGAAAAAAGTAACAAAGAGGGGGGAGAAAAGGGCGATCTATCTCCTGAAGAAACCGGAAGGGAACAGGAGATCCTTTACGGACAAGGCCGGGGCCTGGGTTGATTTAAAGTATTGATTTGTTAGGGCTTACAGCTTTCTTTTCTTGGGCTGAGACTCTTTTCGCGAGGGAGGTTCAGGTGTTTTTCGTCCAGGATTCTTTCTCAATTTTCTTTTGGATCTTTATCAATGCATCCATGACTGCATCGGGCCTGGGAGGGCATCCAGGGACATAGATGTCTACGGGGAGAATGGAGTCCACGCCCTGGACGACAGCATAGTTGTCATACATTCCTCCGGAGGAGGAGCAGGCCCCCATAGCAATGACCCATTTGGGGTCGGGCATCATCTCATAAACGGTTCTGACTGCAGGGGCCATCTTCCAGGTTACCGTTCCGGCTACGATCATTAGATCAGCTTGCCTGGGGGAAAAGCGCATGGCTTCTGCCCCAAAGCGGGCCATGTCATAGCGGGGTCCAACCATGGCCATCATCTCGATGGCACAGCATGAAAGCCCCATTGGCATGGGCCAGAGGCTGTTTTTCCTGGCCCAGTTGATGAGAGCGTCTACTTTGGTTGTGAAAAACGCTGCTTTTGCGTCCTTGACGTGGGCAGCGCCACTCCCTTGAAACATATCGATGCTTTTGTCGGACATAACCCAGCTTCCTCAATCGGAATAAGTAGGGAACACTTTTACAACATTTTTCGGCTTTTCCAAGTCGCAAGGACCCATCCTTCAATTCTTTGAGTTCTCAACCTCTCTTCCAGGTGCCCCGGGTTTTATCCAGGCCCTTTTGGGACCTTTTAGGACTTTGCGTTCTCTAGGTTCGATCTCGGGAAACCTCCGGGCTAAGCTCTATTACTAAATCGGATTCAGAAATCCATGGAGGAAGGTTTGGTCGATCGAGAAGTAATGGAGTTTGATGTGGTCATTGTAGGGGCAGGCCCGGCTGGGTTGGCCACTGCATACCATCTGCAAACCCTCTGTGATGCGCACAATGCGAAAGCTGAGGGCCCCCCTCTTGAGCCCGAGATTGTGGTCTTAGAGAAGGGGAAGGAGGTTGGTGCTCATATCTTTTCCGGTGCGGTCATGGATCCCAAAGGGATCGCCGAAATCATGCCCGACTGGAAGGAGCAAGGCGCGCCGATCGAAGCCGAGGTCACTGGGGATGAAGTTTGGAGCTTCAAGGAAGGAGGGGGAAAAAAACTTCCCTTTACGCCACCCTCCCTCCGCAACCATGGCTGCTACGTTGTTTCTCTCAATAAACTGATTCGCTGGTTTGGGGAAAAGGTCGAAGAAAAGGGGGTCGCGATTTTCCCAGGATTTCCTGGCCGGGAATTGGTCTACGAGGGGAACAAGGTCAAAGGAGTTCAGCTGGCGGACGCAGGCCTGGACAAGGAGGGGAAACCAAAGTCGAACTACGAACCCGGGGGGATCGTCCAAGGCAAGGTGACTGTCTTGGCCGAGGGGAGCCGCGGGTCTTTGACAAAAGGTTTGATCCAGAAACTCTCGCTTCAGGGCAGGAACCCTCAAAATTACGAGACAGGAGTCAAGGAGGTTTGGGAGGTTCCCAAGGACCGTTTTGAATCCGGCTTTGTGCTGCATGCAATGGGATGGCCGCATCCCAAGACGGTGACAGGGGGAGGATGGATTTATGGAATGGGGGATGGGCCTGGGGGAGGGCGCCTGGTTTCCGTCGGCTTTGTGACCAGTTTGGATTACAAGGACCCTTCAACCGATCCCCACCGTTACTTCCAACTCTTCAAAACCCATCCCAAGCTGCGCGCGATCCTGGAAGGGGGAGAGATGCTGGACTATGGGGCAAAATCCCTCCCGGCCGGCGGATTCTTTTCCATGCCTAAACCCACAGGGGATGGGTTCATCCTCATCGGTGACAACGCTGGGTTCATGAATAACATGCGGCTCAAAGGCATTCACTTGGCTTTTTTGAGCGGCAAACTTGCTGCAGAAACGATTTTTGAAGCCCTGAAAAAAGAGCAAGTCGCAGAAAACCCGGCGGAGATCCTTTCCGGGGAGAGCCTTGCAGGCTTTCGTCAGCGCTTTGAGCAAAGTTGGGCCAAGACTGAACTCTATGCGACTCGTAACTTCCATCAGGGATTTGAGAAGGGTCGCACCGCCGGGATGATCAATGCCGCATTTGTGACCCTCTTTGGAGGAAAGGGGACTCTTTGGAGGGATGGCCTGCCATCGATTCCGGATTATGCAACCAAGGAAAAGTTGAATGGACGGAAGATCCCGGAGCCTCCCAAGTTGCCGGAGTTGGGGTCCCTGACCTTTGACAAGGTGACGGATGTGTTTCGCTCGGGGACCATCCACGAGGAGGATCAACCAAGCCACCTCCAGATTCTGGAGCCGGATGTGTGCGCAAGCAAGTGCACTCAAGAGTATGGCAACCCCTGCCGGTTCTTTTGTCCCGCCCAGGTCTATGAGTGGGTAGAGGAGGGAAGTGGGCATTTGCAGCTGAATCCGAGTAACTGCGTGCATTGCAAGACCTGCGATATTGTGGATCCCTACCAAATCATTAACTGGGTAACTCCTGAGGGAGGGGGGGGACCAGGCTATCACCTCTTGTGATGAGGATGGGTTCAAGCATGTTGTATCTTTCCTTCTTTCTTTCCTTCCTTCTTTCCACCTTGGCTGTGGCGAGAGGACAAGAGTCCGCCAAAGTATTACGCTTGGAAGAGATGGACCTCTCCTCCTTCCGTCAGGATTGGGGGACTGTCCAAAAAGGGAAGTCTGTGGATGGACATCCTCTGCAGGTCGGCTCCAAAAAGTTTCGCCATGGAATCGGGAGTCATGCTTCAAGTCTGTTTCGAATTGCCCTGGATGGACAGGCCCTCCGTTTTCGAGCTTGGGTAGGGCTGGATGCGGAAGTTGGGAAGCGGGGAAGCGTCTTTTTCCGAATCCTGGGAGACGGGAAGGAGTTGCTCCGGACCCGACTTCTCAAAGGCGGTGAAGAGCCCTTTGAAGTCGACCTTCCCCTTAAGGGGCTCAAAGAACTCGTCCTTCTGACACAACCGGGTGCAGATGGCATGGATTATGACCATGCAGACTGGGGGAATGCACACATTCTCTATGCCGGTAAAGTCCCCCAAGCAAAACCTTATCCTGTGGAGAAAGCTGTGATTCTCACCCCACCCCCAGGACCTAAGCCCAAGATTCATGGGTCTCGGATCTTGGGTGTGCGTCCCGATTCTCCCGTTCTTTTCCGGATCCCCGCGACCGGGATTCGGCCTATGAGCTTTGAGATTGAGGGGCTTCCCAAGGGTCTCAAACTGGACTCCGCCACAGGGATTGTGAGGGGATCTCTTTCTAAAAGAGGGACTTACCCATTGGTCTTCAAGGCCAAGAACGCTTTTGGAGCGGCCCAACGCCCCTTCCGTCTTGTTGTGGGTGACAAGATCGCATTGACTCCTCCCATGGGGTGGAATTCGTGGAACTGCTGGGCCACTTCCGTAGACGATGTGAAAATCCGCTCGAGTGCCAAGGCCATGGTGGAATCAGGCCTGGTGAATTATGGATGGCAGTACATCAACATCGATGACTGTTGGATGGTCAAAAAAAATTCCCAAGATCCCATTCTTGGAGGACCGACCCGGGATGCAGAAGGGCGCATTCTTTCCAATAAACGCTTTCCTGACATGAAGGCTTTGACGGAGTATATCCATGGCCTGGGGTTGAAAGCCGGGCTCTATACCTCACCCGGGCCTTATACTTGCGCAGGTTTCGAGGGGGCCTATCAGCATGAAGAGAAAGACGCGCAGCGCTTTGCCGAATGGGGCTTTGACTATCTGAAATATGATCTCTGCGGATATCGCTCCCTTTTTAAGAGGATGACTCTTGCCCAACATAAGAAACCCTACCAACTGATGGGTTCTCTTTTGAAGAAACAGAAGCGGGACATTGTTTTCAGTATTTGCCAATATGGATTTGCCCGTGTTTGGGAGTGGGGCGAAGAGGTCGGCGGAAACTGTTGGCGGACTACGGGGGATATACGAGATACATGGGGAAGTGTTTCTCAAATTGGATTCCAACAGGGCCGGTTTGCGGAGGCTGCCGGTCCGGGCCACTGGAACGACCCGGATATGTTGGTGCTTGGGAAGGTGGGCTGGGGACCCAATTTGCATCCGACTCGATTGACTCCCAATGAGCAGTATAGCCATATGTCCCTCTGGTGCCTCCTCGCAGCTCCCCTGCTTCTAGGGAATGACCTTGTGGATATGGATGCCTTTACCCTAAGCCTTTTGACGAACGACGAGGTCCTGGATGTCAATCAAGATCCGCTTGGAGAGCAGGCTCATCTGATCTGGAAAGATGGGGGATATGAAATCTGGGCGAAGGGTATGGAAGACGGCAGCAAGGCTGTGGGACTCTTCAACAGGGACGAAGTGGAGGGGGACATTCAATTCTCTTACAAGGTTTTGGGGTTTCGCCATGTTTCCAGAGTCCGGGATCTGTGGCGCCAAAAGGATCTTGCTATGGAGAAAAAGGGGGAACCTGTCACCTCTTTTGCGGCTCGGGTTCCAAGGCATGGAGTCGTTCTTCTTCGAGTTTATCCCTTTAAATAGTCTTTATTAATACGGCTTGACCGGATTGCCTTCTCCGGCGAGAATCCAGGCATGCCCATGGAACAAAGGATTCAACGCTTCCTCTTGCCTGCAAGCCAAGGAGATTCGGCTGCCATTGAGTCTTTGCTTGTAGAGATTGGACCTCGGCTCGAAGGCATGGTTCGCTACCGCTTAGGGCGGGCTTCTGCGGATTGGCACTGTGTGGAGGATCTCATCCAAGAGGTTCATGCTGCTTTGATCCCTTCTTTGTCTCGTTTTAGGGGTGAGGGGGGTGCTCAGTTTTTTGCATATCTTTCGGGGATTGTTCGGCACAAGGTCCAGGATTACTTTCGCAGGAATGGGGCCTGGAGAGGGGGTAGGTCTCTACCGCCCCTTGGGGCCCAAACTTCGGTGTCCGCAGGTGGAGGGGATCTCTTCCAAAGCTTGCGAGCATCGATCACAAGCCCCTCTTCTCGGGTAGGGCGCTCGGAACTGTTCGAACGAGTCGTGGGACAGGTGGCTCGGCTGCCCAAAAGGCAGAGTGAAGCTGTGATCATGGCCTTCATTGATGGTTTGACAAGCCGTGAGATTGGGGAAGCACTTGGGATGAACCGGGCTGCGGCGGCGATGTTGGTCTTGCGAGGGGTGAGGAATCTTAAAAAGCAGTGGGGAAAACAGCGGGAGTCCATGAATTGAAAGGGGAGTCCAAGAGCCAGGATGCTCTCAGGACAGAGGAGACCCAAAAAGCCCATGAGGGTTTGGATTTACGCTTAGATGAAGCCTTGGACCGTTTTCGGCAAGGAAAAGGTTTTTTCCTGGATGACCTCCTTGAGGATACGGAAGATCGAGAGGAGACCTTATTTCGGGTGCTTCATCCCGATTATCGTCCCGTGAAAACATTGCTCCCAGGGATGCGGATCGATGATTTTGTGATCCAAAAAAAAATCGGGGAAGGAGGGATGGGGATCGTCTATGAGGCGATTGAGGATCGAACCGGTCGCAAAGTCGCCCTCAAAGTTTCGCGTTTTGAAGGGGAAAAATCTGAAAATAGAGACCAGGCACTTCAGCGGGAGATGAAAGCTCTCGCAAAGCTTCTCCATCCAAACATCGCCGTCCTTTATCGGGCCGGTTTTTTTGAGAAAAGGTTCACCTTCTTGGCGATGGAGTTGGTTCAAGGCGTCAATCTTCGCCAGTATGTCCGAGAGCATGATTTGGGAATCAGGGAAGTTCTCAAAGTCTTTCTCTCCTTGGTGGAAGCCGTTGCCTTTATTGAATCCAAAGGGATTCTCCACTTGGATTTGAAACCCAGCAATATCTTGGTGAATGAAAAAGGGCAGTTGAAGTTGCTGGATTTTGGACTTTCGAAATTGCAACACATGGGCCTGGATTCTCACGATTCCAATCCTCAAGGCCAGGGTAAGGCCCCCGAAAAGATGGCTGGGACCTTTCCCTATTTAGCTCCCGAGCAGGTAAGGGGACAGGCAGAAGAGTTCAGTACGAGGACAGATGTTTACCAACTGGGTTTTATCCTTTATGAGTTGCTCCTTGGTCGACGCCCTGTTGAGTTTCTTGAGAATGAACGAAGGGAGATGGCCAAGCGGATTTTGGAGGAACCCATCCGTGATCCAAGAAGCTTGAGGAAAGGCTTTCCCAAGGATTTGGGATTGATCCTCCTAAAGTGTTTAGAGAAGAAGCCGAAAAACCGCTACTCGGGTGCTGCCGCCTTACTTCAGGATTTGCGGGCGTATTTGGATGGATTCCCTGTGCAGGCAAGGGAACCCAGTTTTGGAGATCTTTTCGGGAAGTTCCTTAAACGGAACCGTCGAATGGCTCTTTTTTATACCCTCCTTTTTGCGGTGTCCGGGGCTTTGGGCGGGGTTTCGCTGTTTTCCTATTGGGGGGCCAAAAAGGCCCAGCAGAAGGCTGAGGGCCTAGAGCGAAGTCTTGCGATTATTTCAGGAGCAATTCGGGATCTGGGACCCGGGGGGAAGAGCGGGACTGCTAAGGTGATGGTGGGAGCTCTTGCCGGCATCGAGAAAGCCTTGGATCAGGATGTGGGGAAGGGAGAATTACTTCCGGCTCAGGAAGCGCGTCTTCGGGCCATGTTGGGGAGGCATTACACCAAGATCGGTTTTCACCAAAGGGCGCTTCCCCAGTTGCAAATGGCCTTGAGGCTTCGCCGGAAACTCTATGGGGCAAAGCCCAATGCGGACCTTGCTCAGAGTTTGCGGGATTTGGCCTTTCTTTATCATGCAATGTCTTCCTATGAAAAAAGCGAGCCCTTGCATCGCGAAGCCTTGGCGATGCGCTTGGCCTTGTTCAGCGAGGCCTCTATTCCTGTTTGCCAGAGCAAGGAGGAGCTTGCGGAGCTGTTAGTGGCGCGGGGAAGGCCCTTGGAGGCCTTGGGGCTCCTTCGAGAGGGGCTCTCCCTTGTGGAACAGGCTCCGGGCGGGGGACCTGTTTTTTTGCGGCAGCTCCGGGATCTCGCTCGTCTCACAGCCGATCAAGGGAAGTCGAAAGAAGCCTTAACCATCCTGAAGCGAGGGACGGCTTTTATTGCAGGGAACCCTCAAGAGGTTGGGCTGGAGGATCGCTTCTTCTTTCTCAAGGTATACGCGAAGGTTCTTGCCATGGATGGTCAGGACCATGAGGCCGCTTCTACCTTCGACCAGGTAGAAGGGCTTTGTGCTTCGCTCTTTGGGGGAGAAAGTGAGGAGATGGCCCGTCTTTTGGGTTTACGGGTTTCTTTTGATCTTCCCGGCACTCAGAAGGAGACATCTCTTGCAAAGGCTCGAAGGGCCTCCCGCCTAGGGGCCAAGGTTTATGGTGAAAAACATCCGATCACCTTGAATTTGAGAAAAGTTTATTGTCAGCAACTCTTCCTCCATGGCATGAAGAAGGAAGGTTTGGCCGAACTCCTTTCTCTGATTCAGGATTACAGATCCGTGGGAGATGGGGGTAAGGCGGGCCGAAACGCTTTTTTTATCATGGCCTCTTCCAGGTTGCTGGATCATGGAGAAGTGAAAAAAGCTCAGGAACTTCTGGACGAGGTGCGTCCTTTCTTTGTGCAAGAAGGGAAAAGCGAACTGGCGACAAAAATTTTCTTCCACCTCTGTGTCGCTCGACTGCTCTATCTACGTTCTCAAAACTTGGAGGCATACAGGGAGGCCGAAAAGGGCTTGATTCTTTCGGCACGGATTCCGGGAACGCGCTTTAACCTGGGGGTCTTGGGGGTGATGGGCCTGGCGCAAGAGGCCATGGGCAACAAAAAAAAGGCCCAGGAGCTTTTCCAACGTAGAGAGCGATATTGTCAGAAATATGGACTTCGGAACTTTGGCTTGGACCGTTGGCGGAAAAAAGATTGAGTCCCTCCAGCTCGGTTTCTTTGTGAGCCTGTGCTGAGAGGATCAATCCGGCTTGATCTTGTGAAGGATCAGGCAACCGTTCGGGTTGTATTGGACACTCCAGCCTTTCTCGACCACGGTCGTTGTGTTTGGATCCAGGATCGTAACCGGGCCTTTCCTTGGCTCAGTCCCGATGTGGCGACGTTTCAAGAAATTGCTAGGGGCAGGGCTGTCCTTCACGGTTGGGGGGTTGCAAGGGGGGAAACTGAGGACGCAATGGGTTCGCTTCCTTCTTTGCATGGGGTGCAGCTCAACTCTTGCCCGAATCCGGAGACATTCGACCTCGAGATCCTGTGTGAAACCGAAGCGCCGTTGGAAGCTCCGATGAAAGGCCTTCCTTAGGTTTTTTTGGAGGGGCACCCAGAGTTCGGTGTCACTTCCTTTGTAGCGAAGGGAAATGAAGCCATGAACTTTTGCCTCCTTTGGAACCTGCTTGCTTATTTGCTTCAGGAGGAGGTTTGCTTTTTTGATCGCTTGGCTTTCTTCCATTTCCTCCAGGGTGAGAGCTAGGTCCTGTTCTTGGATCTCGGGCATGAGCAACATGCCTTCGGCGGAGAGAACTCCTGCTCTTGGAGGGATCAGCACTGTGGGGATTCCGACAAGAGTCGCGAGGCGGCAGGCATGGAGTCCTCCTGCCCCCCCGAAGGCGACCAGGGCGAGTTCTGCGGGATCCAAGCCCCGTCCCACGGAGAAACGGCGGAGAGGTCTTGCCATTTGTAAGTCTGCGATCTCGAGAGCTGCTTCGCAGGTTGCCCTGAGGCTTGTCCCCAGCTGCTTGGCGAGGGGTTCGATGGCCTTGCGAGCGGCTTCGATTTGGAGCGGGAAACTTCCATCTACCAAGGAGCTTGGGAGGCGACCCAAAATGAAGTGGGCGTCAGTGAGGGTGGGAAGCTGACCTTTGCCATAGCAAGCAGGTCCGGGATGGGCACCGGCTGATTCAGGACCTACGCGGAGGGCGCCACCCTGGTCGATGTGGAGGATGCTCCCGCCTCCACAGCCGACCGTAATCAGCGGAACCGAGGGGAGGGCCAGTGCAAAGGGACCTATTTGGGTTTCGTCCTCGATTTCGGTGGGACCTCCGCAAAGAGCGACGTCCGCCGAAGTTCCGCCCATGTCGAAGCCGAGGGCCATTTCATAGCCGCATGCCCTGGCCCAGGTTTTGGCTGCTGCAGCGCCGCCTGAAGGGCCTGAAAGGACGACGCGAATAGGGGCCCTTTGGGCTTGGTTAAGGGGAGTGAGACCGCCCTCGTTCTGGGCGAGGTAGATCGGTTTGGGGTGAACTTTTTGCGCGAGGGATTGAAGGTAGGGACCCATGACCGGGATAAGGCTTGCGTTTGCCACAGCCGTTTGGAAACGCTCGAACTCGCGATGTCTGTGCATGAGATCTGCAGAACAGGTGATGGGCAGGCCCAGGGGGCGGAGGGCCTCTGCGATTCGATGTTCATCTTCGGGGAAGGCGTAGCTGTGGAGCAGGCAGATGGCGAGGGCATCCGGGCGAAGTGCCCGGATCTTATCGAGCAAAGCATGGGTGTCCCGCTTTGTCACTTGGCGGAGGATGCGGCCATCGGGGAGGCGGCGTTCAGGAATGCCGAGGCGGAGTTCGCGGGGGACCAGGACCGGGCGGGGGCCGACATGGAGGGTATAGAGTTCGGAGCGCGTTTGACGGCCGATTTCAAGGATGTCCTCGAACCCTTCGTTCGTGACGAGTGCAACCCTGGCCTGTGAGCCGGTCAGGAGGGCGTTTAGCCCAATGGTGCTTCCATGAAGGAGGACACCCTCTCCTTCGGCTCCAAGGAGGCGAATGCCCTGGAGGATGGCCTGGCTTGGATCCTCGGGGGTAGAGAGGACCTTGGCACTTTGGACAGACCAAGAAGGGCTGTCCCCATTGGGCTCGCCCCTCTCGGCAGGGTCGAGGAGGACAAGGTCGGTGAAGGTCCCGCCTGTGTCCACTGCTAGGTATTTCGTTCTTTTCAGGGTCTTTCCCATGCCTGTACTTTCGTGAAGGAGCTGGTGGATTACAATCCCGGACATGGCCCTACCTCTAGGCATTGCTCTTCTCCTTGCTTTTCTGCTGGGCTCAGTCCCCTTCGGATTGCTTCTTGTCAGGCTCCTGACCGGGAAAAACCTGCGCAAGCTGGGCTCTGGAAACATCGGAGCGACCAATGCCTCGCGGGCTTTCGGGAAAAAAGCAAGGCTTCCCGTCTTTCTGGGGATCTATGTACTGGATGCTTCCAAGGGCTTGCTGCCAACTTTGTTTTTTTTGGCCCCTCAGGCATCCTTGGGGGCCAAGGTCCTGGTGGGATTCGCTGCAATCCTCGGGCATTGCTTTTCCCCTTTTCTTGGGTTCAAGGGGGGGAAGGGGGTTGCAACGACCAGTGGGGTTCTCTTGGGGTTGGATTGGCTTGCTTTCCTCGTAGGGATCCTGGCCTTTTTCATTGTCTTCGGGTTTACCCGCATCGTTGCCTTGGGATCTTTGGCTTTGGGGATGGGGCTTGCCCTAAGCCTCATCCTGGAAGATCCTTCCCAGGCCTTTGGGGCACGACTTCCCTTGACGCTCCTCGGGCTTTTTATTGCTCTGTTTCTGTTTTGGACCCATAGAGACAATTTGAGGCGTCTTTTTGTTGCGAAGAAAACTGGAGAAAACCTTTGAGCAATAAGACCAAAATTTCCGTTCTGGGGAACGGTGGGTTTGGGACGGCTCTTGCGCTTCATTCCAGCCGCCTCGGGCATGAGGTCACCCTTTGGGGGCATGACGCCCTCTATACCCAAGAGATACGAGATACCCGAAGAAACCCTCGCTATCTTCCCAAAGCAGCTCTTCCCAGTGAGATGGTGGTGAGCTGGGATGGTGAGGAGGCCTTGGATGGGGTGGACCTGATTCTGTTTGCCGTTCCCACACAGCACATTCGGTCCGTGGCCGTATCTTTGAGCCAAAGCATCCCCCAGGGGGTTCCGATCGTCTCCTGCGCAAAGGGCATGGAGATCGGGACTGGCAAGCTACCGACCGGGATCCTGGAAGAGATCCTTGGGTCAGAGGCACCACTTTTTGCCCTATCAGGTCCGTGCCACGCCGAAGAGGTCGTCGAGGGCAAGCCTGCTTCCCTTGTTGTTGCGGGGAAGGACGAGGCTCGTCTCCCGGAGATCCAAGGCCTGCTTTCCGGGCCAAGGTTTCGACTCTATCGCAATTCCGATTTACTTGGGGTTGAACTCTGTGGGGCTCTGAAAAATATTGTGGCCATCGCCGCAGGGATCGCTGATGGATTGGAGTTAGGGGACAATGCCAAGGCAGCCCTGTTGACCCGGGGCTTACATGAGATGGCTGTTCTTGGAACTGCTTTGGGGGCCGAATGGGAAACCTTTTATGGTCTGGCTGGAATGGGCGATTTAATCACAACGGGGGTCAGCCCTCATGGCCGAAATCGGGCCCTGGGAGAACGGATCGGGAAGGGTGAGACTCTGGAGCAAATTTTGTCCACGACTCAAAAGGTTGCCGAAGGTGTTTGGACCTGTAAATCCATCCGGGAGCGCATTCCTCAGCTAGGTGTCGAAATGCCCATTTCCTGCGAAGTCCACGAAGTTTTGTTCGAAGGAAAGCTCCCCCAGGATGCCGTTCATTCCCTGATGACACGCCTTCTCCGAGAAGAACAGGCCCAAAACCAGGATCTCTAATTTCACTTCTCCGGCTCGGAATCTTTCTGAAGGTTGACTTGGCCCCTCGTGGTCCCTAATTTCTTCGCCTTCCTGTCGTCGGGGCGTGGCGCAGCTTGGCTAGCGCGCTGCAATGGGGTTGCAGAGGTCGGAGGTTCGAATCCTCTCGCCCCGACCATTTTTCCTTTCTTGGAATCATGGGGAATCCGGGAAATCCAGGGCAATCTCTGGAAGCAGCCCTGCCCTGGGCTTGTGCTCCTTTCGCTTTTTGCTCCACCGTGTTTTACTAGAGGGCTCTTTTCTTGCTTCAGACACAGCGGAGTTTCCCATGAGAATGAAGTCTTCCTTTTTGTTCGTGCTTCCTTTGCTTGGAACGATTGGGGTCGCTCAGGATCCAATCATCTTCAATGCATCGCCCAGCCAGACTGTGCGTGGGATGTTGTCTAACCGAAAAGGTTTGACGACGACAAGCGATGGGCGGATCTGGGCCTTGAGTTTCTTGAACGAAAAGAAAGCGAAGGATCCGAGCAAGGATTATCACCTCCTCCTTCTTGTTTCCAGCGATGGGGGGAAAAGCTGGAAGAAAGTGAGTGAGGCCCGGACCCTGGGAGAGTCTTATGGTTCTCTTGTTGTCGGTCCCCGTGGACGGAACCTTCACATTGTTTGGAGTGGGTACGATGGCAAGAAAAACCCCAGCAGGCCAGGTAAGTATCTTTCGAGCATCTACTACGGAGTCTTTGATTCGGTGACCGGACGTTGGCTCGGAACCAAGGATACTTTGATTCAAGCCGGGAAAAGTGATCGGGAGCAGTATTACGATCCCGATGTCGAGGTCACTCCGGATGGATATGTGCTCATCTCTTTTGGGAATCGCTATGTTGCTCCTCAGGGGGCCATCGGGAATCCCGGATCTTGGAACTCCTATCTTGTTTGGAACAAAGGCCAGGGTTGGAGCAAACCGAATCGAGTGAATAAAACGACCTATGGCATAGGTTGCGATATCCACTACAGCCCCTTTGATGACAAAATCCATATGGCCTACCGAGTGGGTACAGGGGGCTATGGAACTGCCTATCGTTCCTTTGATGTCTCAAAAGCGGTTTTTGGCCCTGAGATTCTGGTTCCTATTGCCAATGGAGCCAAAGGGCTCTTCCATGGAAACCGAAACCATCTTGCAGTGGATCCTAAAAATGGAGACATCTGGGTCCTCTACATTCGGAACGAACCGAATAAGACTCCCAAGCTGAGTGAGATCCGTGTGGCTTACCTAAAACGAGGAGCAAAGGCCTTCTCAAAGGATTATTTGGTAGGCAGGGATAGCTTCGGTCTCGGAGGCAATGTGAGCTCCTATCACTACAGCCTGGCGACGACCTTGAGTGGGGCCGTTACTGCGTTGTTTTCCCTGAAATCGGAAGGATTCAACAAGCTTTACCAACGGATTTTGCTCCCAACGGCCATCCTTCCCAAGTTGCGTTTAAGAAGCGGACGTGCGAACCAATTTTCTTGGATCGCGGGGTATCGTCCCACCAAGCAAGGGGGTGGACTCCATGCTCTCATCAGTGATCACAGCTCGATCGGACCTCTCGGTGGAGGTCGGACCCTTTACTTGGGGCCTGTGACTGGTTCCATGGTCTTGCATGGGATGGGCTGCGACGGAGGAAAATATGATACGCCGATTGCATCAGGAGCGGGAGCTCCCGCACTGGGAGCCAAGATCCCCCTGGCCTTCATCAGCTTTCCTCCTAAGGCTCCTTCCGTTTTGCTGGCCGGCATCAATGATCGAAATCTAGGTGCCTTGAAGCTCCCTCTTCCCCTTTTTCCATTGGGGCTGACGGGTTGTTTCTTACACCAGGATGTCCTCCTTACGCTGGGCTTCCAAGCCGATTCCAAGGGCCAAGCTTCACTGCCTCTCCCTCTCCCGAATGATCCCCGCTTGAGTGGTCTACCTATCTACTTCCAAGCCTATGTGGTTGCGCCGGGAGCGAATTTGGGGAACGGCTTGATGAGCAATGGCCTTTCAGTCATAGCTCGCTGACAGTTTGTTTCCATTTTCCCCATTGGTTTCGATGGATCCCTAAGTTGCATGGGGACACAAGCTGCTTAATCCTCTTCGTCTAAAGTCCGGACGAAAGCGGCCCGGACAGGGGCAGGATTGGGCCGCTTGTGCCCCATGATGGCTCCCCAGAGAATTTCGTTGAGAGCAAGGTCATCTATGGCGTCTTCTTTGGAAAAATCCATCTTTTCCGAGCGGCGCCACCCATAGGCATTTTTCTTGTTTTTTTCCTCCAGGGGCCAGGTTGCTTTCCGATGGTTGTAAGGACTGAAGTCGGGAGTCTTTGTAAAACAAGCAAACATGGGCTGTGCGGCTGCGTCGAACTGGCTCAAGGGTTTCAGGCCGAGGATCAACTCGATTGTGCGAAGCATGGAACTGGTCGAATACATGTTGTGGATCGGAGTCTTCCGCTTGACATAAGGCCCTGCCAGGAGGGCCACGGTACGGTGAGCATCTACGTGGTCGTGGCCGTTTTGGGCATCATCTTCGACAATGAAGACAGCCATCTTTTTCCAAAAAGGCGTTTTTGACAGAGCTTCCAAAATCCTTCCCAGGGCCAGGTCGTTGTCAGCCACACAGGCTCTTGGGCTTGGGAGACCCTGTCTCGTTCCCGAAGTATGGTCGTTGGGGAGTCGAAGAATGATGAGCTGGGGTAACTCCCCCTTTTTTACAAATCCTTTGAGTTCTTTTAAGAAGCGGTCGGCTCGTCTTTGGTCGGAGACCCTCATGTTAAAAGAGGGAAAGTAGGGGTCGCAATGTCCGATGAGAGAGGGAATCTTGGGTTTCCCGGGCTTCCCTTTTCGTGGGTTACTTACGAATTCTCCATAACTACGGTAACTGATGTTTGCTTGTTTTGCGCGATCGAAGAGATAGCCGTTTTTTGGGATTGCGATTTCAAAGTTCCCTTCTGCAGGATAGCCCAAGCTCGCTCGTTTGTTTCCATCCAAACGGGCGGATCCTTTACGCCCATAGGTGACGGGCCATGTTCGCTCCACAAAGTCAGTGGCATAGGCTCCCATGGTCCACTCATGCCCATCGGCTGAGACTTCGGCGTCAACGTAGAAGTTATCCAGAAGAACAAATTCCTTTGCGATCGCGTGGTGATTGGGGCTGACGACTTTGGGAAACATGCAGAGGCTTGGATCACCATTCCCCTGTTTCATATCTCCAAGGACTTGATCATAGGTTCGGTTTTCTTTGATGATGTATATGCAATATTTGATAGGAGACCTGTCTCCAGGTTTCAGGGGAATCGGAGAATCGCTGGGGCGTTCCAAATCTCTTCGCTTGTTTCCCTGAAGAGGAGAGCAGGCGAGGGCACGCTTTGAAAGGATCTTGAGGCGCTTGGGACTGGGGAAGTGGATCAGGGAGAGAGAGCCTAGGAACATCGAACCGGAGTATTGGTCCCGGGAAGTGCCCCGGCCTTTGTCATCTGGGGAGAGCCCCGGGTTGGCCCTGCTCCCTTTAGAACCTTTTCCATTGGCGACAAGGATCTGCTTTCCCCCATCAAAGAAACTGGTTGCCGTGGGGTACCAGCCGACAGGGATGAATCCGAGGTTTCGGCCCTTCCTTTTTTCGGACACATCAAAAACTGCAAGATTGTTATTGTCCGCATTGGCTACAAGGAGGATCTGGCCTTCTGGACCAAGAGAGAGACTGTTCGGTGTTGAGCCTGGAGGGGCATCGGGGAAAAGAGAGGTTGTGAGGGTTTGAAGGATTGTTCCTGTTTGAAGGTCAATGACGCTTACGCTGTTTTCATTGCCATTGGAGACGAAAAGGCGGTTCCTCTTGGGGTCCAGGACCATTGAGGAGGGATGTTGCCCTGTAGGATAGCTGGCAAGGATCTTCCCGGTCTTCTCATTCAAAGCGAGAACCTGGGCTTTACCCCAGAGGGAAACGTAGACCCGCGCTTGCTTTGGAGCATAGAGGGCTTCGAAAGGGAAAGATCCTTTGGGGAGCTTTGCGCTGAAAAGAGTTTTGCCTTCTCGGTTTGTTTTGAGCAAAAGGTTACTGCGTTGGAGAGGAACAAACATCCCTCCGTCAGGGGCTGCGCAAATTCCGCTGGGCAGATCCAAAACCTTTGGGTTTCCTACTGAGAGGGTCCTTCCTCTCTGAAAATGGAGTCGGTCCTTGGTTCCAACCAACTGCAGTTGATAAACAACATCATCGACTCCACCGCTGACATACAAGGTCTTTCCCTCTTCCGAAAAGGCCATGCCGCTCCAGCTTTTAGGGAGGTCATGTTCGGAAAGGATCTCATGGTTTTTTAGGTCGAAGAGGACGATTTTGTGTTTTCGGTTTCCTACGTGCTGGATGGCGGCAAGGGGGAGCTTGGGATGAATGGCTATGCGGACGGGGAGGTCCCCGGGCAGGCTGATCTGCTTTCCTTCCGGCTGGATCATCCATCCGTTGGGAAGGAGGATCTGGCCCTTGGCCTTTGGACCCGGAAGCTGGGCAGAGGCAAGATCCAAGAAGAAGATGGCTGCCAGAGGAAAGGAGAAGAAGAATCGTGTGAGCATGAAAGGGCTCCAAAGTCAGAGGACCAGGGTGGTGAGGATAATGCAGGATGAGCCCTGTGGGTGAGGACAAAAAAAGAACCCATAGAGAGACTTCTCAATGGGTTCTTTTTTCCCCTCTCATTGCTGGTTCCATAAAAGGGAATGGACAGCTACGAGAATGGGCAGAAAGCTTGAAAGTTTAAGGCTGCCCTCCCAAGCGAACATTGAGTCCGTTGCTGAAGGCCAGGCCCAAGCCATTGGCCCCAGGATCAATAACGAGGCTCTGGAAATAAGTGTTGAGCTGGATCAAAGTTTTGTCGCGGGGAATGGGGAAGGAGAATGAGCCGGACCCCGTTTTGCTCGAGGTTCCCACAAAAACCAGATCCAACCCAGCTAAGAGCTTACAGCCTTTTGCCCCGAAAGGTGTCAGATCGAAGGGGAGGGGGATTCCATTCCATTTGGTGTTGGACAGGCTCATGGAAAGCAGGACCGGGGTCTGGCTTTTGGCGAGGGCAAAGTTGACTTTGAGAGGAATCCCAATCTCGGGAGAGGAAGTGCTTGAGATCTCGGGAGAAATGTTGACGGAACTCGTGGTATCAAACCCAAGAACGGTTCCATAGCCGATGTCCGTAGAACCTGTGTTGGAGTTGAGGACGATGGACCAAATCCTCGAGAGGCTATTGCCTATTTTATCGCTCACGGCATCGGCGAAATAGTCAGCGGGGAAACTGCCTGTGGAAGAGTTGGAACGGACAAAATCCACAAGGAGGTGTTTTCCCGCCTTGGCCTTATAGGTGTAGGGCTTATCGAGGGGGATCCGAACGCCCCAGACGAAGGGGGAAGTGTTTGGCCCCAGGACATCCGGGAGGTTGATCTTCTTTTTTGCGATGACTGTGACCAAACTTCCTTCGATATTGGATGCAAATGTAGAAGAGACCGCTGCGGGGGAATTCTTGGAGAGCCCCATTTTTACCTCAAGCTCAATCCAGTAGTTCTTCACAGTGCGCCAAATGGATGTTGTTCGAAAACGAAGGGCTGTGGCGGTGAAGCTGCTTGGAGTCACAGAAGCGTCAAAAACCTGCATCAGGTGATGATTCAAGAAACCCAAGGGCATGCTGTCTGTGCTTCCGCCGAATTTTTTGACATAGGGGCTGGGAACCGTAACCGGGAGTTTGGCCGTCCCGGGGCAACCTTTGCCATAGGTGGTCACTGACCCGTCGATGAAGGGTGCGGGTGTTTCGGCTTCGGCGAGAGCGAAGGGCACCTTTGCAGCGTCCAAGGTTTTCCCCGTAACGACCAAAGTGATGGGGCCGGTTTGCTGAGCCAAGAAAACTACTTTTTCATAAAGGTTCCTGGGAGTATCGCTGATGGCGAGGACCTTGTTTCCGGATTTGGCTTCCAACTTGAGGTCACTCCATGTTTTGACCTTGAGCTTCGAGCGATGCCATGTGACGGTTGCCGCATAGGCCTTTCCCTTTTGCCCGATAAAGGTGTAAGAGAAGGTCTTGGCCGTGGCCGTCATGACTCCCTCTTTCAGCAGCCCCTTCCCCTGAGCAAGGCTGATAAGCTTGTCGTCGCGAAGGAAACCCACCCCGTAAGCATTCCTCGTGTTGTAAGGGGGGTTCGGATTCTTTTTGCTGACGTCTTCCGTCGTGGTAAGGATGGCTGCCTTGGTAAGGAGGTTGGAAGCTTTGGTATTTACGGAGCGGAAAAGAGCGGCTGCCCCACAAACTTCGGGTGAGGCCATGGAAGTCCCTGAGGCAATCCATTGGCTGTTTTCATTGTCTCGAAGGGGTTGCACAAGGCTGACTCCAACGGCGCAAAGGTCCGGGTAAAAACGAGCAGTATCTCCACTCAATGGACCTCTGGAAGAAAAGCTGGCCATCACCCTTGTGTCCTTCACCGTTGCTCCTACCGCCAAGCCATTCGCAACCGATTGGCTGACTCGAGTGCTGAACGAGGAATTACCGGCTGCGCAAACAGGGAGAACCCCGGCGTTGAGGGCGGCAGCATCCAGGGACATCTGAGACACGTTGGTGGGATCTGGACTTCCAGAATAGGAGTTATTGGCTGCGACGATCTTGTATTTGACGGCGTCGGCGGCAATGGCTTGCCAAGCCTTGGAGATGGTCGTGAAGTCAGAGCTTCCACTTGTGTTATTGGCGATGGAGTAGCTTACAATGCCTGCAAGGGGGGCATGTCCGCGATCGCTGTTGGATTTTTTGTTCCATTTCTCTCCAGCGGCAATGCCGGCCACTGCAGTTCCATGGTTGTGGAC
>Ga0256841_1000171_pt1 | contig 71773 bp, 61 predicted proteins | sample 356308metaG_FD_185971 | JGI IMG/M metagenome (GOLD analysis project Ga0256841, IMG submission 185971) | Hydrothermal vent microbial communities from Mid Atlantic Ridge, Atlantic Ocean - 356-308 | ecosystem: Environmental > Aquatic > Marine > Hydrothermal vents | place: Atlantic Ocean: Mid... | reverse complement strand
CCGCGGGCGTGCCGCTGGTGCTGTTCAGCGCCGACCGCCCGCCGGAGCTGCAACACTGCGGCGCCAACCAGACCACGGAGCAGCCGCGCCTGTTCGGGCCCGCGGTGCGGGCGGCTTTCGATCTGGGTGCACCCGGGCCGGCGGGCCTGGAGGCGGTGGGGCAGCGCACGGCCATGGCCGTGGATCGTGCGCTTTGGCCGCGGAGCGGGCCGGTGCACGTGAACGTCCCGTTTCGCGAGCCGCTGCTGCCCAACGCCGATGCCCTGGATGCGCGGGGCGTTCAGCCGAAGGTGCCTTCCCCGGTCATGCGCTCCTCCCCGGCCGTGGTGCTTCCGCCGGACCGGGTGGCGGCCTTGGCCGGGCGCCTGGGTGGGCGGCGTGGGCTCATCGTGTGCGGGCCGGCTGCCCACGACGGCGGGCTTGCGCGTGCCGTGGCGGAACTGGCCGGCCGTCTGGAATGCCCCGTGCTGGCGGATCCCCTCTCCGGACTGCGCTTCGGCACCCACGACCGCACCTACGTTCTGGGCCATTACGACGCTTTCCTGCGCGGCCCCGCCTGGGCGGGCGACGCCGGCCCCGAATGGGTGTTGCGGCTGGGGCGCATGCCCGTGTCCCGCGCGCTCAGTGACTACCTTGCCATGCATCCGGAGGCGGAGCACTGGCTGGTGACGGAGGCGGGCGACTGGCCGGACCCATTGCACCGCGCGCACCGCGTGATCCATGCCAGTCCCGCCTGGCTGTGCCGGGAGCTGGCGGCGGTGGTGGAGGCGCCGGTTCCCAAGGCTTGGACTTCGGCCTTCCTCGGGCACGAGGCGCGAGTCTCGGAATGGCTGGAGGAACATGCGGCGGAGTTGCCGCTGGAGTGGCAGGTGCTAAGAGCGCTGCCGGGGCCGCTGCACGAGGGGACCTGGGTGTTCTGCGCTAACTCGCTGGTGATCCGCGACGTGGATGCGGTGCTGGCTGGAGGCGGGCGGGCCCTGCACCTGACCGGACAGCGTGGGTTGAGCGGGATCGACGGCAATCTCTCCTCGGCCGCGGGCGTGGCGCAGGCCGGGCGCCAAGGGGTGGTCGCCCTGGTGGGCGACCTGGCCACGTTCCACGATCTGACCGGGCTTGGGCTGGTGGCGGATCGGGACGTCACCGTGGTGGTGTTCAACAACCGTGGCGGCGGCATCTTCGATCTCTTGCCGCAGGCGGCGCTGCCGGAACACGAGCGATTGTGGCGGACGCCGCAACCGTGGTCCCTGAAGCGCGCGGCCCATCTGTTCGGGTTGCCATACCGGCGGGTGGAGGACGCCGAGGATTTCGGGCGGACGCTGCTGGTGGCCCGTCGCAAGCGCAAGGCGGCGATGATCGAGGTGCGCGTGGATGCGGTGCACAGCGCGCAGGCGCGGCAGGCGTGCTGGAAATGGGCCGAGGCGATGCAATGAGCCGAATCGCTTGGCGGCGTATACCGGGATTCGATTTCTCGGACATTCGCTACGAACATTGGGAAGGCGTGGCGAAGATCACCATCGATCGCCCGGAGGTGCGCAACGCCTTCCGGCCGGAGACCGTCTCGGAAATGATCCGGGCCTTCGCCCACGCCCAGACCTGGGACGAGGTGGGCGTGATCATTCTCACCGGGGCAGGCGACAAGGCGTTCTGCTCCGGCGGCGACCAACGGATGAGGGGGGAGCACGGGGGCTACGCCGACACCCAGGGCGGCGAGTCCCTGAACGTCCTGGACCTGCAGATGCAGATCCGCCGCCTGCCCAAGCCGGTGGTGGCCATGGTGGCCGGCTACGCCATCGGCGGCGGCAACGTCCTGCAGCTGGTCTGCGATCTGACCATCGCTGCGGACAACGCGCGTTTCGGCCAGACCGGGCCCCGCGTGGGCAGCTTCGACGCCGGGCTGGGGGCCGCGTTGCTGGCGCGCACGGTGGGGCTCAGGAAGGCCAAGGAGATCTGGTTCCTGTGCCGCCAGTACGATGCGCGCGAGGCGCTGGCCATGGGGCTGATCAACGCCGTGGTGCCGCTGGAACGGCTGGAGGCCGAGACCGTGGCCTGGTGCCAGGAGATGCTGAAGTTGAGCCCCACGGCCCTGCGCGCGCTCAAGGCGGCTTTCAACGCCGACACTGACGGGCTGGCCGGGATCCAGGAGCTGGCCGGAATCGCCACGGGGCTGTTCTATCAGACACCGGAGGCCCAGGAGGGACGCGATGCCTTCCTGGAGAAGCGCCCTCCCGATTTCCGGGGTTTCAAGCGTTGGCGCTGACTGGATCGCGATCCGGCATTTTTCCGCCGTTCGCCTCGACCGGAGGCAGGAAAACGGGCCGCCCTCCGGGCCCGACCCGTCTCCACCATCGCCCCCCACTCGTCACGCCATCGGTTCGGCTTGGCTGAGCATGTAGTGGAGCGGTTCCACGGCTTGGGCATGCCGCTGGGCCGCGGCCCTTTCGATCCATGGCAGGGCCTGCGCCGAGTCCTCGGAGGCGCCGTCGCCGCTCAACAGCATCATTCCCCAGACGAACTGGGCCTCGGGCGGGCCTCGCTTGGCGGCGGTGTGGAGGGCCTCGGCCGCCTCGATCGGCAGGACACCTTGTTGGCGGGCGCGGGCGAAGCAGGACGTGGGCTGGTCTTGCAGGAAACCGGCCTTGGCACCCCGCCCGCCGCTTCAAAAGGCGCGGAACAGCGAAACCGCCGCCTCGTTCGTCGAGGGGAACCGACGTTTGGGGAGAACGCTCGATGAAAAGTGTAGGCGTGGAATGGGTGGACGGGCCGTGGCACAGGACCCGTGGGACCGTGCGTTCGCGGCGGCGCGGTCCCGAGTGAAATGCCAAATTCCGCGTCTACCGACTATCCTTCCTGGAGACGGGATCGTGACGTCGATCGCAGGAGGTGCGTCATGCGACGAGTGGTATGGATGCTGTGGCTGATCTGGATGCCTGTGCAGGTCTTCGGTGCCATCGAACGGGTGACGGTGGATCCGCCCCCGCTGGAATTGGAAGAGCCGCAGCGCTTCGGTACCGACCCAACGCGGGCCTGGATGCCCAAATCGGCCATCGACTCACCGCGCCCGCCGGAGTACGTGGTGGCCGCCGATGCGGCCGACGACGAGCCCTTGCCGGTGTTCCAGATCGCACCCGATACCTGGATGTTGTTCGGCAACATCGCCGAGGTGGACCCCAACAACCGGGGTTTCAACGGCAACGCCGGGTTCGTCGTCACCGACGAAGGCGTGGTGGTGATCGACGCCCTCGGCACCCCGCGGCTCGGGCGGCGCATGATCGCCACGATCCGCTCCAAGACGGACAAGCCCATTCTTTATCTGATCATCACGCACGCCCACCCCGACCACTTCTACGGGGCGGTGGCCTTCGCCGACCTTCCGGGCATCCACATCGTCTCGCACGAGGGCACCGAGGGCTATGTGCGCTCCGAGCGCATCGAGCGCTCGGTGGCCTACCGCAAGGCCTTCATCCCCGGGGACATGCGCGCCGACGCCCAGGGGCGGTTTCAGGCCATCGTGCCGGACATCCTGATCGGCGGGCCGCGCTACGGTTGGCTGGAACTGCGGGTGGGAGAAGAGGTCTTCCGCATCTACAACACCGGAACGCACCACTCCCACGGCGATCTCGTCGTCCACCAGCAAAAGGCGGACATCGCCTGGGTCTCGGACCTGGCCTTCAACGGCCGGGTCACCTTCATGGGCGACGGGCACACCCGCGAGATGTTGGAGAACCTCGACTGGCTCATGCGGGAGCTGGGCGACGTCAAGCTCATGGTGCCGGGCCACGGCAGCGCCCAGACCGCCCCTTTCCCCATGGTGGCCAGAACCCGGGCCTACATCGAAGCCCTGCGCGCCAAGATGGCCGCGGCCGTGGAAGAGGGTCTCGACTTGCAGGAGGCGGTGGACGCGGCGGACTTGCCCGAGTGGCGCAATGTCCGCCTCTACAGGCTCAACCACCGCTTGAACGCCAACTTCGTCTATCGTGAACTGGAGCAGGAGCTGTTCGAGTAGCGCCTGCGTCGGCGTTCACCCCAGCGCCGGCCCCAGGAGATCGCGCACCTGATCGCGTTCCCGGCGCAGCTCGCGGTCGGTCGCCTCCATGCGCTCCCGGCTGAAGGAGGAGATCTCGAGCCCGCGCACCAGCTCGTATTCACCCAGGGCGCAGGTCACCGGGAAGGAGTAGAACACGCCTCCGGCGATGCCGTAGCTGCCCTCGGCCAGCACCGCCATGCTGGTCCAATCGTCGTGAGGCGTCCCGTAGGCCCAGGTCTGGACGTGATCGATGAGCGCGTTGGCCGCCGAGCCGGCCGAGGAGGCGCCCCGCATCTCGATGACCTTGGCGCCGCGCTGCTGTACCTCCGGGATGAAGGTCTGCGTGTACCACGCCCACTCCACGAGTTCCAGGGCCGGGCGCCCGGCCACCGTGGCGTGGTGTAGGTCGGGATACTGCGTGGTGGAGTGGTTGCCCCAGATCGTCACCCCGCGCACCTGGTGGGCATGATGGCCGGTGTGCCGGGCCAGCAGGCTCACGGCGCGGTTGTGATCCAGTCGGGTCATGGCGGAAAAGTGGTGCGGATTGAGATGGGGCGCATGGGACAGGGCGATCAGGGCGTTGGTGTTGGCCGGGTTGCCCACCACCACGACCCGCACCTGACGCTTGGCGGCGCGTTCCAGGGCCTGTCCCTGGGTGGCGAAGATCCGGGCGTTGACCCGCAGCAGATCGCTGCGCTCCATCCCCTGGCGCCGCGGTCGGGCACCGACCAGCAATGCCCAGTCCACGTCACCGAAGCCTTCGTCCAGGTCGGTGGTGGCGACGATGTCGTGGAGCAGCGGCGCGGCGCAATCGTCGAGCTCCATCACCAGCGCGTCCAACGGCCTGCGGGCCGCCTCCACTTCGATCAGGTGCAGGATCACCGGCTGCCGGGAACCCAGCAGATCCCCCGCGGCGATGCGGAAGGCCAGGGCATAGCCGATGTTGCCGGCGGCGCCGGTCAGCGCGACGCGAACGGGGGTCCGCAGGGTCATCTTCGGGGGCTCTCCTCGATCACGGCAAGTGTGCCGGGCTTGTCTCAAGTTTAGCCTTCCGCCGCCCGAGTGGGCACGGTTGAGTGGCGGCGCCTTCCGGGGGCGCGGGTGGTTCCGGTACACTGCGCGCACCGTGAAACCCTACCCGATGTTCGCCAGCGTTGGCCTGCGATGCAGGGACGTGCGGCGTCCGACGCCGTTGGTCCGTCGTGCATGGCCGCCCGGCGGGCGGCCGCGTGGCCAGCACTGGCGGGTGAAACTTCCGGACCGGGCGCCGGTCTATCCAAGTGACTGGCCGTATGCCGGCTGGAACCGCAAGGGTCGCCTCGGGGGCGGCCGCGACGCCAGCTGCAATCCGATCGGTCTTCTTCATTTCGGCTCCTCCCCTGATTGGGGCGTCGGCTCCCGGCGCCCCTTCTTTCTGTCCCCGAGCGCGACCGCGAGGGTGCAAGCGGCATGACTCGTTTGGGTCCGGTCATGGTGGACCTGGGCGGCCCCACGTTGGACGTGGAGGATCGCGAGCTGCTTCAGCGCCCCGAGGTGGGCGGCGTCATTCTGTTTGCCCGCAACTACCAGTCACCGGAGCAGATCCGGGCCCTGGTGGCCGAGATCCACGCCCTGCGCCACCCGCGGTTGCTGGTGGCGGTGGATCAGGAGGGGGGGCGCGTGCAGCGTTTCCGTGTGGGTTTCACACGCTTGCCCCCCGCAGCCGCTCTGGGTCGACACTGGGATCGCGACCGACACTGGGCCCGAGGCGCGGCCCGTGAGCTCGGCTGGCTGATGGCGGCCGAGCTCAAGTCGGTGGGGGTGGATTTCAGCTTTGCACCGGTACTGGACCTGGATCGAGGCGTGAGCGCCGTGATCGGGGATCGCGCCTTTCACCATGACCCGGAAGTGGTGGCCGATCTGGCCCACCAGTATCTGCTCGGCATGCGTGAGGCGGGCATGGAGGCGGTGGGCAAGCATTTTCCCGGTCACGGGGCGGTGGCCGCGGACTCGCACACGAGTCTGCCGGTGGATGAGCGCCCCGAGGTGGATGTGCTGGCCGAAGATGGGCTGCCGTTCGAGCGCATGATCGGCTACGGGCTGGCGGCCGTCATGCCCGCCCACGTGGTGTTCGCGGCGGTGGATGCGCTGCCGGTGGGGTTTTCGGCCTACTGGCTGCATGCCGTCCTGCGGCGCCGGTGGGGATTCGAAGGGGCTGTGTTCAGCGACGATCTGTCCATGGCGGCGGCACAGGTGGCGGGCGATCCGGGGGGGCGCGCGCAGAAGGCCCTGGCCGCGGGCTGTGACATGGTGCTGGTGTGCAACGACCGGCAGGCGGCATGGGCCGTGGTCGAGGCCGTGGCCGGGTACGAGGAGCCCGCCTCCCAACTGCGCTTGGCGCGCATGCACGGCCATGCCGGCGTCGACCGGCGCGCGCTGCGCTGCGCGGAGCGCTGGCACCGAGCGGTCCACTTGGCCGGCTCGCTGTGCGAGGAGGCCGGCGTGTCATGAGCAGCGACGCGCTGCGGGCTTGGATCTCGGATTGGCTGGGCCGGGCGGGCTTGCATCTGGGCGGCCAAGCCGGATGGATCGCCCAGGTGTTCGTGGTGGTCCTGCTCACCGCGTTGGTGGCCCTGGTGTTGGGGCGGATCCTGGCCCGTCTGGAGCGCGAGCTGCGGCGCTCCAGGAACCGTATCGACGACGCAGTGGTGGCGGCCCTGCGCCGCCCCTTGCGCTGGCTGGTGTGGATCGTCGGCGTCTCGTTTGCCGCCGAGATCGCCCGCGACGAGACCGGTGTGGCTTTGTTCAGGGCGGGACCCACGGTACGCACCATCGGCGTGGTGGGCTGCCTGGCCTGGTTCCTCATCCGGCTCGTGAGCAATTTCGAGCAGACCTACGTGGAGCGGGCCCGGCGCGGCGAGACGACCCTGGACCACGCCACGGTGGAGGCCATCGGCAAGCTGCTGCGCGTCTCGGTGGTCATCACCGCCGCCCTGGTGATGCTCCAGAGCCTGGGCTACAGTGTCTCGGGCGTGCTGGCCTTCGGCGGTATCGGCGGCATCGCGGTGGGCTTCGCCGCCAAGGATCTGCTGGCGAACTTCTTCGGCGCCTTCATGATTTACCTCGATCGCCCCTTTGTCACCGGTGATTGGATCTATTCGCCGGACAAGGACATCGAGGGCACGGTGGAATCCATCGGCTGGCGCCTGACCCGTATCCGCCGTTTCGACAAGCGTCCGATCTATGTGCCCAACTCGGTGTTCACCAGTATCGCCGTGGTCAACGCCTCGCGCATGACCAATCGGCGGATCAAGTGCACCGTGGGCATCCGCTACGACGACATCGACAAACTGCAGGCCATCGTGGATGAGATCGAGGCCATGCTGAAGGCCCATCCCGACATCGATCAGCGCCAGACCACCTTCGTGAGTTTCGTCGAATTCGGCCCTTCGTCCTGCGATATCCTGGTCTACACCTTCACGCGGACCACACAGTGGGTGCCGTTCCAGAAGATCCAGCAGGATGTGTTGCTCAAGATCGCCCGGATCATCGAGTCGCACGGGGCGGAGATCGCCTTCCCCACGCGCACCGTGCACTTGCACACCGACTCCGGCCCCGGTGATGCGCCCGAGGCCACGGCACGAGCGTCGGCATGAGCGAACGCGAAACGGCGCTACGCGAGGAGATCGGCCGCGTCCTGCGCGAGGCCGAGCTGATCCATGACGAGGCGACCGTCCAGACCGCACTCGGACGCCTGGCCACCGCCATCCGCGCCGACCTGGAGGGTCGCGACCTGCTGGCCCTGTGCGTCATGACCGGGGGGCTCATGATGGCCGCCGAGGTGCTGCGCCGCTTGGGTTGGCCGGTGGAGGTGGACTACGTGCACGCCACCCGCTACCGTGGCCGCACCCGCGGACGCGCGCTGCACTGGCTGCGTGAACCGGCCCGGTGCCTGCGCGGCCGCCGCGTCCTGCTGCTGGACGACATCCTGGACGAGGGCCACACCCTGGCGGCGCTGGTGGCGTGGTGCCGGGAGCGGGGTGCGCGCGAAGTACGCTCGGCGGTGCTGGTGCGCAAGCGCTTGCGTGGGCGCATGCCCGCGGTGGAGGCGGATTACGTGGGCCTGGAGGTGCCCGACCGCTATGTGTTCGGCTGGGGCATGGACTACAAGGAACACCTGCGTAACCTGCCGGCCATCTACGCCGTGCGGGCGGGTGACTGAGGCATGCGGCGGTCGCGTCTGGCGGTGATCGGGGGCACCGGCCTCGGCCGCCTTGAGGGACTGGTGATCGAGGAGGAACAGAACGTGGTAACTCCCTACGGTCTGCCCTCCGGCCCGCTTCTCCACGGGCGGCTCGACGGGGTCCCGGTGACCTTCCTGACCCGCCACGGCCCCGGCCACACCATCCCGCCCCACCGCATCAACTACCGCGCCAACGTCTGGGCGCTGCGCGAGCACGCCGCCGACACCGTGCTGGCGGTGGCCGCCGTCGGCGGCATCGCCCCCGAGCCGCCGCCGGGCGGATTGTGCGTGCCCGATCAGATCATCGACTACACCTGGGGCCGGGCGCAGACCTTCCACGACGACTTCGGCGCCGGCATCGTGCACGTGGACTTCACCCGGCCCTACTGCGAGCGGCTGCGCCGGTGGCTCCTGGAGGCGGCCGCGGCCGAAGGGATCGCCGTGCGCCCCGACGGCACCTACGCCGCCGTGCAGGGGCCGCGGCTGGAAACGGCGGCCGAAATCGACCGCTTCGAGCGTGACGGCTGCCACATCATCGGCATGACCGGCATGCCCGAGGCCGGTCTCGCCCGCGAGGCCGGCCTGTGCTACGCGACCCTGGCGGTCTGCGCCAATCCTGCCGCCGGCCGCGGCCCGGCCGAGATCACCCTGGCCGAGATCGACGCCACCCTGGCCCGCGGCATGAAGGCGGTGGGCCGGGTGCTGCGAAGGCTCGTGAGCCGGTTTGCGGTGGATTGATTTGCGCAGGGGGCTCCCGGCGGAAGTGGGCATGGGCATACCGGTGAGATCGAAAGCCGTCTGGAACGCAACGCCACGCCCGCTTGCGCGCTGGGGCCACAGCGATTAACGTGGGCGGCCAATTCACCCAGGTGTCCGCCGGTGTGAGCCGGTGGGTGAAACGGGAAGCCGGTGTGAGTCCGGCGCTGCCCCCGCAACGGTGATGGGTCGGCCGTGGCCGGAGTGCCACGGTGCTCGGCGGCCGGTACGCCACTGTGCCTTGCGCATGGGAAGGCGGCCGCGGAGGGGCCCTCAGCCCGGAGACCGGCCTGGCGTGAGCAGGGCCGCGGTCCACTGTGATCGCGGGAGGACGCACGGCAGCGGAGGGCGCCGAGGCGGTGTCGGCTCCGGGTCCCCGGGGCCCGTGCCGTGCGCCCGGGCTGCCCCGGGGGTACGGATCCGGTGCAAGGCGCTTTCCCCAAGGCTCTTTCCTGCCGCGCGGCGGTGTTGCTGCTGGGCGGCCTGTGGGGTGCCCTCGCCTGGGGCGAATCCGTCCTGCTGCCCGATCTGGTGGTCACGGCGGCCTCCCAGCCGGCGGCGCGTACCGGGGACGTGTGGCTGGCCGAGACCACGGGCAGCTACGATCGCGTCCCTCGCGCCCGTTTCGCGGGGCGGATGACGGACCTGGGGCGGGTGTTGGAGCGCCAGGCCGGGGTGCAGGTGCGTCGCACGGGGGGGCTTGGGAGCTTTTCCACCGCCACGCTGCGTGGGGCCTCGGCGCAACAGGTCCAGGTGTTGTTGGACGGTCTGCCCCTCAACGGGGCCTATGGCGGCCTGGTCAATCTGGGGGAGATCGCCCTGGGCCAGGTGCGCGACGTGTCCATCTACCGGGGAATCGTGCCCATCCAGTTCGCCCGCGGCGGCCTCGGCGGGGCGGTGGACATCCGCACGCGGCGCGCCACGAAGGCGCCGCTTACCGAGTTGGGCGGTGGCGGGGGCAGTTTCGGTACGGGCCGAGGCCATCTGTTTCACGCGGGCGGCCGGTCCGGCACCGATTGGTTGCTGGGCGGAGAATACTTCCACACCGACGGCGATTTTCCCTTCGTCAACGATCGCGGCACCGCATTCAACCCGGCCGACGACTTCCCCGACCGTCGCCACAACGCCTGGATCGACCAGGGCAGCGGGCTGTTCAAGCTGGGGCGGGATCTGGGTGCGGGGCGGCGCCTGGATGCCCTGGTGCAGGGCTTCGTCCGCGCCGAGGGCCTGCCCACGCGCGACAACCATCCGGCGGCGCGGGCCACGCTGCGCACCAGCGATTTCGGGGGGCAGTTGCGCTACACGGCCGAAGGGCTGGGTGATGGGGCCTGGAGCGTGACGGGCCGAGGATTCGTGGTGCGTCGAGACGAACAGTACGACGACCGCCTCAGCCAGATCGGGCTGGCCGCGCAGGATATCGATGCGGTCACCTGGCGCTACGGCGCACAGGCTTATGCCGAGCGCCTGGGCGAGACCGCCACCTGGAGTTTCAACGTCCAGGTCACGCGCGAGACCTACGACGCCCACGACCGCCTTCGCGATCGTCGAGGAACCCGGGCCCGGCGGTTCGCCACGGATGCCGGCGGACAGGTGGCCTGGTACGGTATGGACGAACGCTTGTTGGTCGTGCCGGCGCTGCGGGTTCTCTGGCAGCGGGACGAGGCCACCGCGACCCCGGCCCGCAGCCATGCCTGGCTCACCCCACAGCTGGGTCTGCGGTGGGCCTGGAACGAACGCACCCTCCTGCGGACCAATGCCGCCTATTACGCCCGGCCGCCCGCGTTTTTCGAGCTCTACGGTGATCGCGGCTTCATCATCGGCAATCCGGACCTGCGCGCCGAGACCGGAATCCATCTCGATCTGGGGGTGGCGGCCGAGGGCGAGGCTCGGGGCCGGTGGCCGGCCTGGCGGCTGGGGCTGACCGGTTTTTTCAGCCGCATCGACGACGCCATCGCCTTCATCTACGACGCGCAGGGCGTGGGCCGGGCGGTGAATATCGGCCGCGCGGAGGTCGCCGGATTGGAGGCGCAGGCCCATCTGGCGTGGGAGACGGGAACCACGCTGGATTTGAATCTCACCTGGCAGGATCCGCGCAACCGCAGCCGGGTAGCCGCCTTCGACGGCAAGCGCCTGCCCGGGCGCTATCGTGGCGTGGTGGACTTGGAGCTGAGCCAGTCCGCCGGTCGGCTGCGATTCTACTATCGGCTGCATTACGCCGAGGGGTTGTTCTACGACCGGCCCAACCTGCTGTCCGCCACCCCAGTGCTGCGCCACGACGCGGGTTTGCGGATGGATCTCGGGCCGCTGCGGCTCGCTCTGCAGGTGGACAACCTCACCGACGAGCACTTCGAACAGTTCAATGGATTTCCCACCCCGGGGCGGGCGTGGTACGCCACGCTCACCTATCGTTTTCCAAGCACGGAGGACTGATGCCCATGGCTTCTCTCACGATCCCCCATCGCGTCCACTTCGGCAGCCTGATCTTGGCCGCGAGCCTGTCCCTGACCGCCTGTGGCGACGGCGGCGGGAGCGGGGGCGGCGGCCCCGAACCCACGGCCCGCCGGTTCGCCGTGACCGTGACGGCCGCGCCCGACTTCTCCTCGGGAGCCACGTCGGTGATCGCCGCCGAGCCGCCCCGCACGGCTCGCAACGAATTGGTGCCCACCGTCTCGGATCTAGCGGTGGCCTGCCACGGGCGATATTTTTTCCGGATCGAGCGTTTCCAGGCCGACAACGTGACCAAGTTCGACGTGGACGCGCCGGATCGGGTGCTCTGGCAGGCCACGACCCAGGATCCCACCGACACCGTCTCGAGCAATCCCGGCGCGCTGGCGTTCGTCGACGACACCAAGGCCTACCTCTTGCGCTATGGGTCGAAAAAGGCCTGGATCGTGAATCCATCGGCGACGGATCCCACAGGCTTCAAGACCGGCGATCTGGATCTGTCGGCCTACGACGAGGGCGACGGCGTGCCGGAGATGCAGGCGGCCGTGGTGGTCGGCGACCGGCTGTTCGTGGTGCTGCAGCGGCTGAACTTCTTCGTGCCGTCCGAGACGGCCTATGTGGCGGTGTTCGACGTCGCCACCGATACCGAGATCGACACCGGACGCGGCGCCGACGGGCTCAAGGGCATCCCGCTGGAGGTCCGCAACCCCATGACGCTGCGCTACGATCCGGCCACGGGCCTGCTGTACGTGGCCGCGCCGGGACGGTTCGCCTTCGGCGGCGCGCCGGCGGAGTACACGGGGGGGATCGAGACCATCGACCCGGTGACCTTCGAGACGCGTCTGGTGGTGGACGACGGGACCGACGACGACCATCCGCTCGGCCAGATCCTGGACGCCGTGGTGGTGGACGCGCAGACGGGCTATCTGATCGGTTCGGCCGGCTACCAGGACAACACCCTGTACCGCTTCGATCCGGCCAGCGGCGCGGTGGTCTCCAATGCCAGCGGGCCCCGCGCGGTGCTGGGGTTGGCCGGACTCAACCTGACGCATCTGGCGGTCGCGCCCGACGGGAGGGTGTGGATCGGCAACGGGGACCCCACCGCGCCCGGCATGATGGTCCTGGCCCCGGCTCCCGATCCGGACGACGACGCCCTGGAGGAGGCCCTGATCGGCACTTCGCTCAACCCGTTGCAGACTTGTTTCGCCGAGGTCGCCGGATGACGGCGGAGGGAGAGAAGCGCTCCAGGCTCTACACCCGGACCGGCGACAGTGGCCGCACCGGGCTGGCCGACGGCCGGCGCCTGCGCAAGTCCCATCCGCGGGTGGTCGCGCTGGGGGCGGTGGACGAGCTCAACGCCCAGCTCGGCTTGGTTCTGGCGCTGGATGAGCGCGGCGTGGCGAAGCCGATATTGGAGCCGATCCAACACCGGTTGTTCGAACTGGGCGCGGTATTGGCTGGAGTCGGAGATGTGACTCGGCTCGATCCCGGCTGGATCGAGTCTCGGATCGACCGCTTGGACGCGGCGCTGAAGCCACTGCGAACCTTCATACTGCCGGGAGGGAGCCCGGCGGCGGCCCAGTGCCACGTAGCGCGCGCCGTGTGCCGGCGCGCCGAGCGGGCCGTGGTCGAGCTGACCTGCCGGGAGCCGATGCCGAGGCAGGTGTTGGTGTTTCTCAACCGATTGTCCGACCTCCTGTTCGTAGTCGCCCGGACCCTGAACCGCGAGGCTGGAGTGAGGGAACGACCGTGGCAGGCATAGCTGGAACGAGTCTAAATACTTGACCATTTTGCTCAGTTTTTATATAAAGCTTTCGTGTTGAATGTTTTTGACCTCGGTCAAGGGAAGGTGCAGCTATGAAACTCTCGACGAAAGGTCGCTACGCCGTCACGGCGATGATGGACCTTGCCATCCACGAGCAGGACGAGCCGGTGACGCTGGCCGACATTTCCGCCTGCCAGGGGATCTCGCTCTCCTACCTGGAGCAGCTGTTCGCCAAGTTACGCAGGGCTGGCCTGGTGGAAGGCGTGCGCGGGCCGGGCGGCGGATACCGTCTGGCGCGTCCTTCGAGCCAAATCTCCGTGGCCCAGGTCATCACGGCGGTGGACGAGAACGTGGATGTGAAAAACTGCAAGGGCCGGGAGGACTGCCAGGACGGCGAGCGCTGCCTGACCCACGAGCTTTGGGACGAACTGAGCCGCAAGCTCTACGAGTTCTTGGACGGCATCACCCTGGCCGATTTCGCCAATCGCCCGGAGGTTCGGGAGGTCGCCCGCCGGCAGGATCGCAATCATCTGCGCCACCTGATGTATCGCCGCAGCGCGGCCTGACCCGCCGCAGGCGCAGGGCGCGGATACGGCGGCGCAGTACGGCGGCCCCTCCGACGGGATCGGCACAGTGGGCGTAGCGTATCCGCGTGTAAGACTGCGCGATGTCGTGAAGGATCGCGGCCTGTGCCGGCCAGGTCCGGGCGGCGCGGCGGGCAAGCTGCAACGGGGTCTCGCTGGCCCGCGCGGGAAGTCCCGCGCGGGCCAGCTTGCGTTCGAGGACCGCCCAACTCCGACGCACGGGGTCACGGTGCATCCCGCGGGCACCGCGCAGGCCCCACAAGGTGGCCAAGACCGCCAGGATCCCCAGGACTCCGCCCAGCATCCACGCCAGATCCCTCCAGTCGGGATGGCTCAGGCCCAGCAGACGTAGCAGCGCCCACTGGCGGTCCGGCCCGTAGGCAAGCACCCAGCGCTGCCACTGATAATTCAAGGTGTCCCAGAACTGCTGCGCGGCACCGAGCAGTCCGCTGCCCAGCCGCACGCGGCTGAGCAGCGGGAGCTCGGCGGCCAGGCCGGGTGCCGCCGCCAGCCCGCGTTCCACCCGTTCGGGTGCGACGGCCGCGGTGGGGTCGATGCGCACCCAACCGCGATTCTCGAGCCAGACCTCGGTCCAGGCGTGGGCGTCGGACTGGCGTACCTGGAGAAAGCCGCCGAGTTCGTTCCAGGCCCCGCCCTGATAGCCGGTCACCACACGTGCCGGAATGCCCGCCGCGCGCATGAGCACGGCGAAACCGCCGGCCATGTGTTCGCAGAAGCCGGCTCGGCTCGTGAACAGGAAATGGTCCGTGGGGTCGGCGCCCGCCGGCGTGGCGCCCGGACTCAGGGTATAGCGCAGGTTGCGGGTGTAATAGTCCAGGGCCTGCCGGATCAGCGCCTCATCGTCCGCCGCCGTGGCCCGCCACTGCCGGGCGAGCCTCACGGTCCGCGGGGCCGCCCCAATGGGCAGACGGAGATTCCGTCTGCGTTCGGCGCGGCCCAGGGGCACGGGCAGGACCTCGCCCGGGCTCGAGATCACGGCGTAGCGCTGGGGGTGGAGGATCCGGTTTCGGGCGAGCAGCATTCCGGCCCGCGTTCGTACGCCATCCACGTTCATGCGCAGGGGTTGGTCGAGGCCGAACAGCCAGCGCTTGCCGTGGGGTTCCAGGATGATCTCTTGCCGCAGGGTCCGTCCGGCGGGGGGGCGGGGCGGGATTGCGGGCCGGCGGTCCGCATCCGCCACCCGCCAGCGCCGCCCGTCGAACGTGCTCATCACCGGACCACGCCAGTAACGCAGATGGGCCGGGGGCGGGCTGCCGGAGAAGCGTACCCGGAAGGCGGGCGAGTCGTCCCTTACCAACCGGGAGATCGCACCGGGGTCCATTTCATCGGACAGCCCGCTGCGCGCGCTGTTCTCACGCGGGACCTCCCAGAGCGGCCCGGAAATCCGCGGGAACAGGACGAACAGCACCAGCATGAAAGGGATCGCGAGCAGCGTCATTCCAGCCGCCTCGGCCAGGCGCCGGCGCACCGGAACCGGCTCGCCGGGAGCGCTCAGTTCGATCAGCGACCCCACCTGCACCAAAAAGGCGCCCGCCGCCACCAGCGCGCGCCACAGCGACTGGTCGAACAGGAACACGGCGTTGGTGGACAATAGGGTCAGCAGTGCGGCGATGCGTCCGTCGCGCAGCGTCTCGGTCTCGAACAGCTTGAGGGTCGTGAACAGCAGCAGCAGGGTGACCCCCGCATCGCGCCCGAGCACGGTGTGGTAATGGAGCACGACGGCCGAGACGGCCGCCACGGCGAGCAACACGGTGATCATGTGCCCCACGGGACCGCGCCGCAGTCCGGGGCGGAGGCCGCGCGCGGCCAGCACGATGACACAGGCGGGAATCGCCCAGCCCGGCAGGAAGGGGGCGAGCAGGATCAGCGCGGGCAAGAGGGCCGCCAGCAGCCACAGTCGAAGCCCGCGCTCCAGATACCGCTCCTGGCCGGCCGGCCGTTTCATCTCAGCCGCGCTCGGTGCCGTACAGGGCCAGGGCCTCCAGACAGCGATCGCGTTGGCCCCGGCCCGAGTCGGGTTCCACGACCCGCCCGGGCAGGCGCAGGCCGAAGCGCAGCCCCGAGGCGGCGGCCTCCAGGACCTCGGCGCACAGGCGCGAGAGGCGTTCCTCGGTCGGGCAAGGGGGCAAGTCGTTCCAGTCGATCCATACGCCCGGTCCGGCAGGGGTGGAGAACTCTTTGGTGTGCGGTTGGTCGAGGCGGGCCATGGCCTTCCAGGCCAGGTGGTGTACCGCATCGCCCCGACGGTATGGGCGGATCCCGGCGAAGTCCTCGTCGCCGCGAGGGTCTGTGCCGCGTTCGCTCTCCGTGCCCTCTGCGCCGAGTGGGCGTGCGCTGGTCTCGGACCACGGGGCCGGCCAGACCAGGGTCTCCATGTCCAGCTCGATCCAGCTCCAGGCCCGGAACAGGGCGAGCGGGTATTCGCTGCGCAGGACGAAGCGGCCGGGACGCAACCGTCCACGCCGCGTGGCGCGCACCCGTAACGGGACCGTGCGCGCCTCGTGGGGGGGCAGGGAAAAGCGCGTGAGGGGGTCTGCGCCCCGTTGCAGTTCCAGGGCGCGGCGGGGCAGGGCGCCGGGATTTTCCAAGCGCAGGCGGAAGACCGCCTCTTCGCCCGCGAAGGCCGGTTCCGCCGATTCGACACCGACACGCAAATTCAGCAGGTTGCGATGGGTGAGCCACATGGCGTTGGTGCCCAGCCCGACGAGCAGAAAGTCGAAGGCGAACACCATGCTGTTGTTGTAGTGCAGGGCGATGACCAGCATCACCGTGCAAAACGCCGCATACAGCACGCCGAAGCGCGTGGGCAGGATGTAGATCTGGCGGTAGCCGAGCCGGAGGCGGCCGGCGTGGGGAGGCTGGCGGCGCAGGGCCCAGGCGGCGACACGCGCCTCCAAGCTCCGCCATGCGGGTTGGAGGGTATGGATCATGAGACCGCTCCGCTCCCCCTCAGGGCACCTCGACCTCCTCCAGGACGCGCCCCACCGTCTCGGTTCCGGCGGGGCCGGCCGTGCCGCGTGCCTGCAAACGGTGGGCGGCCACGGGCACGAACACCGCTTGCACGTCGTCGGGCAGCAGGTAGTCTCGGCCGCGCAGACCGGCCCAGGCCCGGGCGGCGCGCAGCAAGGCCAGAGCGGCCCGGGGGGAGAGTCCGTGCTCGAAGCGGCCGCTGTGCCGGGTGTGATCGACCAGCGCCTGCACGTAGTCGAGCACGGCATCGGAGACGTGGATTCCGTGGACGTGGCGCTGCAGTTCCTCGAGCTGCTGGACATCGGTGACGGGCCGTAGGTCCTGCAGCAGGGTCCGACGGTCGGCGCCCCGCAGTAAGGCGCGCTCGGCACCACGGGCCGGATAGCCCAGGGAGATCCGCATGAGAAAGCGGTCGAGCTGGGATTCGGGCAGCGGGAAGGTGCCGATCTGGTGTGCCGGGTTCTGGGTGGCGATCACGAAAAAGGGTCGGGGCAGCGCGCGGGTCTCCCCCTCGAGCGTGATCTGGCCCTCCTCCATGGCTTCCAGCAGCGCGCTCTGGGTCTTGGGCGTGGCACGGTTGATCTCGTCGGCCAGCACGAGCTGGGCGAAGACGGGACCGGGATGGAAGTGGAACTCGCCGGTCTCGCGGTCGTAGACCGAAACCCCCAGCACGTCGGCCGGCAGCAGGTCGCTGGTGAACTGGATGCGCTGGAAGCGCAGCCCGAGCACGGCTGCCAGGGCATGGGCCAGGGTGGTCTTGCCCACGCCCGGCAGGTCTTCGATGAGCAGGTGACCGCCGGCCAGCAGGCAGGCCAGCGCCAGCTCCACCTCGTGACGCTTGCCCACGATGATGTGTTCCAGCCGCTCGACGATGGCGCCGGGCAGGGACTGATGGATTCCGGATTCCAGGGCCTGGCTGGGCATGACCGCATGATTCCGCTCGCCTGGGGAGCGGGTACGCTAACACGCCCGCGTCCACCCGCAAGCACCTATCGGATCAGTGGCGGGAAACGGCCGCCACAGTCCTTGTTCCGGCCTGGGTTCCGAGCGCCGGGGTGGACGGGCTCAGCGCTTGAGGTACTGGAGTTTGCCCGGCTTGCCGGCCCATTCGTCCGCCTCTGGGAGGGGGTCCTTCTTGCTGGTGATGACCGGCCAGAGCTTGGCCAGTTCGGCGTTGATCTCCAGGAACTGCTGCTGGTCCGCAGGGAGGTCCTCCTCGGCATAGATCGCCTCGATGGGGCATTCCGGCTCGCACAGGGTGCAGTCGATGCACTCCTCCGGATCGATGACCAGGAAGTTGGGGCCCTCGTGGAAACAGTCCACGGGGCAGACCTCCACGCAGTCGGTGTATTTACATTGGATGCAGTCTTCGGTGACGACGAATGTCATGGCTGATCGGCTTTTCCAAAGCAGGTTGTGATCGGGCGAGTCCACCGGGTGTGCCAGTGGTCGTCCTGGGCGCCTGACCGGCATTGACAGGGCCCGGGGTGCCTCATAACGTAGCAGAGATCCTCGGAACCAAACAGGGGGGCGGCGGTGATCCGAAGAACGATCAAGGGGATGGCGCTGGCGGCGCTGGTGGTGGTGGGCACGATGGCCGGGGTGGCCAGCGCCGGCGGCGCATACGACCGGGGGAACAGCCCGGATCCGGCCACCATGCTGGTCGACGGCGTGGTGGTGCGCCCGTTGGGACTGGGGGCCGTGGTGTTGGGTGCGGCCACCTGGTTGGTGACCTTCCCGTTCTCGGCCCTGGGCGGCAACGCGCACGAGGCGGGAGATCAGTTGGTGGGCCAGGCCTGGCGGTTCACTTTCCAGCGCCCGCTCGGCGAGTTCAGTCGCTGAAGCCCCTGGCGCGGGCCCCGGCATGCGCCGGGGTGGCGCGGCGCTCAGCGTTCGAGCAGTGTCCGCAGCCGGTAGAGCAGTTCCAGGGCCGCGCGGGGCGTGGTCTGGTCGGGGTCGATCTCCGTGAGCAGACGCAGGGCCTCCTCGCCGGGAGCAGGCTCGAGCGGTAATCCGAGCTGAAGCGAGTGCGCCGCGGGGCCGGATGTGGCCGCCGCGCTCTTGCGCTCGAGCTCGTGGAGTTTTTCCCTGGCGCGCGCGATCACTGCGGCCGGCACGCCGGCCAGCCGGGCCACCTGGATGCCGAAGCTCTGATTGGCCGGTCCTTCGCGCACGGCGTGCAGGAACACCAAGTGTTCGCCGTGCTCCACCGCGTCGATGTGTACGTTGGCCACGCCGGGGAGCTCTTCGGCCAGCCGGGTCAGCTCGAAGTAGTGCGTGGCGAACAGGGTGAAGGCGCGGTTCTCCCGCGCCAGATGCTCGGCGCAGGCCCAGGCCAGCGACAGGCCATCGAAGGTGCTGGTGCCGCGGCCGATCTCGTCCATGAGGACCAGGCTGCGGTCGGTGGCGTTGTTCAGGATGTCGGCGGCCTCGGTCATCTCCACCATGAAAGTGGAACGTCCGGAGGCCAGGTCGTCGGCGGCTCCGATGCGGGTGAAGACGCGGTCCACCGGGCCCAGAACGGCGCGCGCGGCCGGCACGAAACTGCCCATGTGGGCCATGAGCACGATGAGCGCGGCCTGGCGCATGTAGGTGGACTTGCCGCCCATGTTGGGACCGGTGACGATGAGCATGCGCCGGGAGGCGTCCAGGCGTAGGTCGTTGGGAACGAACGGATCCCCGATGAGCCGCTCCACCACCGGGTGCCGGCCGCCCTCGATGTGGATTCCGGGTTCGTCGGAGAACCGGGGGCGGCGGTAGTCGAGCCGTTCGGCGCGCTCGGCGAAGCTGCACAGGACATCGAGTTCGGCCAGGGCGGCGGCGCTGGCCTGCAACGGCTCGATGTGCGCGCCGAGCCGCTCGAGCAGGGCCGCATAGAGGTGGCGTTCCCGGGCCAGGGCCCGCTCCCTGGCGCTCAACACCTTGTCCTCGAAGGCCTTGAGCTCGGGCGTGATGTAGCGTTCGGCGTTCTTCAACGTTTGGCGCCGGACGTAATCGGCGGGGGCGTGCCGGGCCTGGGCACGGCTGATCTCGATGTAGTAGCCATGGATCCGGTTGTAGGCAACGCGCAGCGTGGGGATGCCGGTGCGCTCCCGCTCGCGCGTCTCCAGCTCCGAGAGGAAGCCGTCGGCGTTCTCACTCAAGGCACGCAGCTCGTCGAGCTCGGCATCGTAGCCCGGGGCGATCACGCCGCCGTCGCGCACGAGTTGCGGTGGCTCGGCCACGACCGCCGACTCGAGCAGCGCGAGCGTTTCCGGATGGGTGGCGATCCGCCCGGCGAGACATTCCAGCAACGGATCGGCGACCCCGGCCAGCAGCCCCTGCAGCTCGGGCAGGCGACGCAGGGTCTCGCGGAGTCCACACAGATCGCGCGGTTTGGCGCTGCCCAGGGCGATGCGCGAGACGATGCGCTCCACGTCGGCGGTGCCGCGCAGCGCTTCGCGCAGCGGCGCGTGCAGGCCGGCCTCCAGGAGGGTCTGCACCGCGCCGTGCCGCGCCCGCGGCACGGCGTGATCGCGCAGGGGGCTGCGCAACCAATGGCGCAGGCGGCGCCCGCCCATGGCCGTCACCGTGGTGTCCAGCACATGCAGCAGGCTGTGCGAGACCTCTCCGCCCAGGGAACGCTCCAGCTCGAGGTTGCGCCGGCTGGCCGCGTCCAGGATCACAAGCTCGCTGCGCTGTTCGGTCTGGATGCGCGTGATATGGGGCAGTGCGCCGCGCTGGGTGTCCTTGACGTATTGGAGCAGGGCGCCGGCCGCAGCCACGGCCAGCGGCAGGCCCGCGCAGCCGAACCCATCCAGCTCGGCCACGCGCAGCTCGCGCTTGAGCAGTTCCGTGGCCGATTCCGGATCGAAGTGCCAGGTGGCGAGCTGGCGCACGCCCGGGCGTTCGGTGGGCAGCACGTAACCCTCGGGGAGCAGGATTTCGGCCGGTTGCAGCCGCTCCAGCTCGGCGGCCAGGGCCGCGGGGTCGTCCACTTCCTGGACACGGAAACTGCCGGTACTGAGTTCCAGCACGGCGATGCCCGCGCGCCCGTCGGAACGCGGGGCAACGGCCATGAGCAGGTTCTCGCTGCGCTCCTCGAGCAAACCCTCCTCGGTGAGGGTGCCCGGGGTGACGATACGCACCACCTTCCGCTCCACGGGGCCCTTGGTGGCGCTGGGATCACCGATCTGCTCGGCGATGGCCACGGATTCTCCCTGGCGCACCAGCCGGGCCAGGTAGTTTTCCACCGCGTGCACCGGCACGCCGGCCATGGGGATGGGCTCGCCGGCGGACTGGCCGCGGGTGGTGAGTGTGAGGTCCAGGAGTGCGGCGGCGCGCCGGGCGTCGTCGTAGAACAGTTCGTAGAAGTCGCCCATCCGATAGAAGAGCAGCACATCGGGGTGCTCGGCCTTGATGCGCAGGTACTGGCGCATCATGGGGGTGTGGGCGCGGAGGTCCATGGCGTTGGCGGATCGTGGTGGAATACTGTTTCCGATCAGCCGGTTGCACCAGCTGCCGGGAACCGATGATCGGCGCGCGATGGTTGCACAACGGGCGGGGTGCCGCAACCGTGCGCGACCGGCGTATAGTAGCGGCATGGATCGGGAACTGTTCGCGCTCTCCGAGCGGGTGGGCCGCTGGTTGGCGGCGCGGGGCTGGAGGCTGGTCACCGCCGAGTCCTGTACCGGAGGCTGGGTCGCCAAGGTGCTCACCGACGTGCCCGGCAGCTCGGGTTGGTTCGAGCGAGGATTCGTCACCTACACCAACCAGGCGAAAATGGAACTGCTCGGGGTGCACGGCGGGACACTGGACCGGTATGGCGCCGTGAGCGAGCAAACCGTGCGCGAGATGGTGGCCGGCGCGCTGCGGCACAGTCCGGGCGACGTGGCGGTGGCTGTCAGCGGAATCGCGGGGCCCAGCGGCGGGACCCCGGAAAAGCCGGTGGGGCTGGTCTGGTTTGCGTGGGGGCGGCGCAACGCAGCGGTCCGCGCCGCCCGCGAGCGTTTCCAGGGCGACCGCGAGGCGGTGCGCCGTCAGGCGGTCGTGACGGCCCTGGAGGGCGTCGTGCGGGTGACCTGAGGGGCGGCGGACTCAGCCTCCGGTGGGGGCGTCTGCGGCGGCATCGCCGGGTTGGGTACCGCCTGCCTTCTTGAACAATGGCACCTCCAGGTCCCGACCGGTGGCCGAGTGCAGGATCACGCGCGCCCCCTGGCGGATCACATTGCCCAAGGGGTTGCCGCGGCTGGTGAGCAGGAAGCCGTCGGCCTTGGGGTAGCGGGTGGCCCACCACGAGGTGACCTTCTGCAGATGCAGGCTCACGCCACGTGGGGCATCGGACCACTCGGGCCGCAGCGGATCGCCCCAGCCCAGGGGCAGTTCCCAGGGATAGGCTGCGTCGGTGCCGTGGCAGTCCGCGCAGCGCACCTCGGTCTGGGCGTCCATGGTGGCGGCGATGTTGCCGTCGCCGTGGACTTCGTTGCTGGTGTGACAGTCCTGGCACAGGAGCACCGCCGGCGGCGTGTTCCGGCCGGAATGATGTACATCGCCGGCGATCCCCGGACCCCGCCGGGCGCCGCCGCTGGCTCCCCGGTTGTGGCACTGGTTGCAGGTGCGGTTGGAGATCCCGGTGCGATCGGTGTCCCCGTAGTGAATGTGCGTCTTGCGGGTGCCCTGGATCCGGTGGGTGAGGAGATGGCCCGGTGCCTCGCGGTCGATGGTGGGGTCGGTGCCGGCATAACGGCCGTCCTCGGCGTAGGGGATGTGGCAGGCCGAGCAACCCAGTCCGCGGTATTCCCCGGGCATGGCGCGCCCGCCGGCGCGCAGGTGGCAGCCGTCGCACGCCCGGCGGTAGCGGGCCACCGGCGCCAGCGCCGGGTCCGTTCGCAGCGTTTCCCGGTCCGGGTCGGGCAGCGGCGCCAGTCGGGCGGGGAACTGGTCGGCGTGGGCGGCACGCACCGCCTTCATGTAGGCCTTGTAGATGTCCGTGCCCACGCTGGGCTCGGGGCCGTCGTCGTCCTCGACGGCGACATTGCCCCAGGGTGCGCCGCGCGTGGCGGGTGTCACGTGCCAGGCGGTGAGGGTGGCGCGGATCTTTCCCGCCTCGGTGGCCATCAGCGAGCGCCGCACCCGTTCGGGGTAGCCGCGATGGCACTGGCCACAGGTGTGTTCGGCCACTTCGAGCGCGCCCGGATCGGGGTAGAAGTCCTCCGGTGTGGGGCAGTGGCAGTGTTTGGCGACCTTCGGCGCCCCCCGGTGCGCCCGATCGGCGTCGCGCGCGGCCGGGTTGCCGCCGTGGCACACGACGCAGCCGGCGGGATCGCCCCGGCGTTGCCCGAGCATGCGGATCTGGATCATCATGGGACTTTTGGCGGGCGCGATGTCTTCGATGCCCTCGTGACAGCGCAGGCATCCGGAGGACGGTCGGCCGGTCGGCTCCTCCGTTGCGGATACGGGGCCTGCCGAGAGTATGAGGATCACCCAGGCCAGGGCCTGGACCAGCAGGGATCCACCATGGGCGGAGGGGGGCCGTGAAGGTTTCATGATGTCGGGCGTGGAAGTAAGTAGTATTCCCCATTCTCGTTGATCTGGGCCCATGGGCGCGTTGATTGCGGTCAATCACGGGACGCCCGCGGGCGGACCGGCTCGATCCGCCAGGCGTTGCCCGCCTCCTGGGGAGCGGGGGTCCCGGCGGCGTGCGTGCGGCGCGCCGGGCACGTGGCGTTGGTGAGCGCGGACGAAGCCCGCCGCCGCAGCGCCCGCCCCCGGCGCAAGCGCCTGTTTTTCGCCCTGTGGCCGGACGGGGAGACACGCGCGCGGATGGCGCGCCTGGCCCGGCGTCTGCCGCGTCGCCGGGGCCGCCCGGTGCCGCCGGAGAACCTGCATGTCACGCTGGCCTTCATCGGGCCGGTGGACGCGCAGACCGCGCGCTGCCTCGAGGCGGCCGCCGCGCGCGTGCCGGTGGCGCCGTTCGATCTCACGCTGGATACCATCGGCGGATTCCGCAAGGCGCGGGTGGTGTGGCTCGGGGCCTCGCGGGTCCCGGCGGCGCTGCTCCGGCTCGTGGCCGCGCTCAACGAAGCCCTTGGGGACTGTGGCCATACCCCGGATCCACGTCCTTTCACCCCGCATGTGACGCTGTTCCGCGACGCCGAGCCGACCGGTGAACAGGGCGATATTGCACGGCCCGTGGTCTGGCCCGTGCGCGATTTCGCGTTGGTCGAGTCCGTCACCGCACCCAAGGGTGCGGTGTACCGCGTGCTGAAGCGCTTTCCGGCGCCTTCCGGACCCCCTGCGGCCCATGCGTGAACGGGGCACTTGCAGTAAAATCCGCACGGTTCGCGGCTCGACCACGGGTACGGGTCGGCGGGTGTGATGGCGCGGACAGGCTGTTGTAATCGGGGACCTCGCCCGCGGCGTTGCGCGCAGGGGTCCGTGGGTGGCGGCGCGCGTACCAGCAATCGACAAGCGGAGGGGATATCCATCGTGCAAGAGGATCGGCGCAAGGCCCTGGCGGCCGCCCTGGGTCAGATCGAACGGCAGTTCGGCAAGGGGGCGGTGATGCGGCTGGGCGACAGCAGCGCGGCTCGTGACGTGGAGGTGGTCTCCACCGGGTCCCTGGCCCTGGACCTGGCGCTGGGCATCGGCGGGCTGCCCAAGGGGCGGATCATCGAGATTTACGGCCCGGAGTCTTCGGGCAAGACCACACTGACCCTCCATGTGATCGCCGAGGTCCAGCGACAGGGCGGGACGGCCGCATTCATCGACGCGGAGCACGCGCTGGACCCGGTTTATGCCGAGAAAGTGGGCGTGAACGTGGACGACCTGTTGGTCTCCCAGCCGGACACCGGCGAACAGGCCCTGGAGATCGCCGACATGCTGGTGCGCAGCGGTGCCGTGGACGTGGTGGTCGTGGACTCGGTGGCGGCGCTCACCCCCAAGGCCGAGATCGAGGGGGACATGGGCGACTCGCACGTGGGGCTCCAGGCGCGGCTCATGTCCCAGGCCCTGCGCAAGCTGACGGGCAACATCAAGCGTTCCAACACCATGGTGGTGTTCATCAACCAGATCCGCATGAAGATCGGGGTGATGTACGGCAACCCCGAGACCACCACGGGCGGTAACGCGCTCAAGTTCTACGCCTCGGTGCGTCTGGACATCCGGCGCACGGGGGCCATCAAGAAAGGCGAGGAGGTCCTCGGCAACCAGACGCGGGTGAAGGTGGTCAAGAACAAGCTCGCCCCGCCGTTCAAGCAGGCCGAGTTCGAGATCCTCTACGGTGAAGGCATCTCGCGCTACGGTGAGCTTCTGGATCTCGGGGTCCAGGAGGGCCTGGTGCAGAAGTCGGGAGCTTGGTACAGCATCGACGGGGCGCGGATCGGGCAGGGCAAGGAGAACGCCCGCCAGTATCTCAAGGAGCATCCAGAGACGGCCGAGGCCCTGGAACGGGCCATCCGCGAGCGCCTGTTGCCGGGACGCGGGGTGGCGGGTGCCGAACCCGCGCCGGCCGAGGCCTGAGGCGCGGGAGGCTGCGCTCGGGTTGCTCGCGCGCCGCGAGCACAGCCGCGCCGAACTGGAGGACAAACTGCGGCGGCGGGGCTATCCGGAGGCGGAGGTCGCCGCCGCGCTCGACGCGCTCCAGGAAGAGGGGCTGCTCAGTCATGCGCGCTATGCGGAGTCGTTCGTGCGGGCGCGGGTGGAGCGGGGACAGGGGCCGCTGCGCATCGGGTTCGAGTTGCGCCGGCGTGGGCTGCAGCCCGACCTGATCGAGGAGGCGCTCGCCCCTTATGCCGGGGAGTGGGTGGCGCGGGCGCGGACCGAGATGGCGCGTCGATTCGGCGCCTCGCCGCCCGGCGATTTCGCCGAGCGCGCCCGGCGCATGCGCTTTCTGGAGCGGCGCGGCTTTCCGGCCGAGGTGATCCGGCAGGCGGTGGCGGAGGATTAGCCGCTGTCGGGAATCGTGGGATCGGCCAGCGCGGAGTCGGGTCGGCCACGGTTGCCACAGCGGGTCCGCACGGAGGATTCAAGGACCAACATGAAGACGACATCGGAGCTGCGCAGGGACTTTCTGGAGTTTTTCCGGGGCAAGGGGCACGAAATCGTGCCCTCGGCCTCGCTCGTTCCGGAGAACGATCCCACGCTCCTGTTCACCAATGCGGGCATGGTGCCCTTCAAGAACGTGTTCCTGGGGTTGGAGAAACGCCCCTATACGCGCGCGGCCAGCTGCCAGCGCTGCATGCGTGCCGGCGGCAAGCACAACGACTTGGAAAACGTGGGATATACGGCCCGGCATCACACCTTCTTCGAGATGCTGGGCAACTTCAGCTTCGGCGACTACTTCAAGCGCGAAGCCATCCACTACGCCTGGGAATTTCTGACCCGCGTGCTGGAGATCCCCGCGCAGCGGCTCTGGATCACGGTCTACGTAGACGACGACGAGGCCGCCGAGATCTGGCTCAAGGAGGTGGGCGTGGCGCCGGAGCGGTTCACGCGCATCGCCGGCGAGGACAATTTCTGGACCATGGGCGACACGGGCCCCTGCGGACCGAGCTCGGAGATCTTCTACGACCACGGGCCCGAAGTGCCCGGCGGCCCCCCGGGCTCGCCGGACGCCGAGGGGGATCGTTACGTGGAGATCTGGAACCTGGTCTTCACCCAGTATGACCGGGACAAGGAGGGCAACCTGCATCCCATCGCCAAGCCTTCGATCGACACGGGCATGGGCCTGGAACGGTTGGCTGCGGTGATGCAGGGCGTTCACGACAACTACGAGATCGACATCTTCCGCCATCTGATCGCCGCCATCCGGGAACTCGCGCCCCAAGCGGAGCCGCACAGCCCCTCGCTGAAGGTGATCGCCGACCACATTCGTTCCAGCGGCTTTTTGATCACCGATGGCGTTCTGCCCTCCAACGAAGGGCGGGGCTATGTGTTGCGCCGGATCATCCGACGGGCGCTGCGTCATGGGCACAACCTGGGTCTGCGCGAGCCTTTTTTCTTCCGGCTCGTGTCCCCGCTGGTGGAGGTCATGGGCGACGCCTATCCCGAGCTGGCGCAGGCGCAGGCGCGGGTCGCGCAGGCCTTGCGCCGGGAGGAGGAGCGCTTCGCCGAGACCTTGGAACAAGGTCTGAAGATCCTCGAGGAAGACGTGGCCAGGCTGGCCGGCACGATCATCCCAGGGGAGACCATCTTCCGCTTGTACGATACGTACGGGTTCCCGGTCGATCTGACCGCGGACATCGCGCGCGAGCGGGGGTTGTCCATGGACATGGAGGGTTTCGAGCGCCTCATGGCCCAGCAGCGCGAACGCGCCCGGCGGGCGAGCCAGTTCGAGGCGGACTATTCCGGTGTGCAGGACCTGGCGCTGCGCACGCGGTTCACGGGCTACGCGCGGGAGACCGACCGCGGCACGATCGAGGCCCTGCTGCGCGACGGCCAGCAGGTGGACCAACTCGCCGAGGGCGAGGCGGGCATGGTGGTGCTGGATCGCACGCCCTTCTATGCGGAGTCGGGCGGTCAGGTGGGAGACACCGGCCTCATCGAGGGTCCAACCGGACGCTTCCGGGTGACCGACACGCAGAAGCGGGGCGAGGCGCACGTGCACATCGGCGTCGTCGAACGGGGCCGCCTGGCGGTGGGGGACGAAGTGCAGGCGCGCATCGACGCGGAGCGGCGGCATGCGATCCGGCTCAACCACTCCGCCACCCACCTGTTGCACGCGGCGCTGCGCAAGGTGCTGGGGCCCCACGTGGCGCAGAAGGGCTCCCTGGTGGCTCCGGACCGGCTGCGGTTCGACTTCTCCCATCCCGAGCCGGTGAGCGCGGAGCAGCTGCGCGAGATCGAGCGGCTGGTCAACGAGCAGATCCGGGCCAACGCCCAGGCCGAAGCCCGCGAGATGGCCATGGACGAGGCCATGGAGCTGGGCGCCATGGCCCTGTTCGGTGAGAAGTACGGGGAGCGCGTGCGGGTGCTCAAGATCGGAGACTTCTCCATCGAGCTCTGCGGCGGCACGCACGTGCGTCGGGCCGGCGACATCGGGCTGTTCAAGATCGTGTCCGAGTCGGGTGTGGCCGCCGGGGTGCGACGGATCGAGGCCCTGACCGGTGAGGCGGCGCTCGCCTGGGTGGAGGAACAGGAGCGTAGGCTCGGACGCATCGCCGGTCTGGTGCGCGGCAAGCCCGAGGACGTGGACCGCAAGGTGGAGCAGATCGTCGAGCGCAGCCGCGCGCTGGAGAAGGAGCTCGAACGCCTCAAGGCCAAGCTGGCCAGCCAGGCCGGGCAGGACCTCGCCGCCCGTGCCCGCGACATCCAGGGTGTCAAGGTGCTGGCCGAGACCATCGAAGGGGCCGACGCCAAGACCCTGCGCGAGATGGTGGATCGGCTCAAGGGCAAGCTCGGCCGGGCCGTGGTGGTGCTGGCCACGGTACGCGACGGCAAGGTGAACCTGGTCGCGGGCGTGACCAAGGACCTCACCGCCCGCGTTCGCGCCGGGGAGCTGGTCAATGCCGTGGCGCAACGGGTGGGCGGCCGCGGCGGGGGGCGACCGGACATGGCGCAGGCCGGAGGCACGCGGCCGGAGGCGCTGCCGGCGGCGCTGGCGCAGGTCGGGGACTGGGTGCGGAACCGTCTCACCGAAGCGGCCGAGGGTGTCTGACCGGCGCGAGCGGGCCGCCTCTGGCATAATCGCCGCCCCCAAGCGCTATGGAAGGTTTCCGATGCCGTTGATCGTCCAGAAGTACGGTGGCACCTCGGTCGGCACGACCGAGCGGATCGAGCACGTGGCCGACAAGGTGCGGCGCACCGTGCGCCGAGGCAGCCAGGTGGTGGTCGTGGTCTCCGCCATGAGCGGCGAGACCGACCGTCTGCTGGGCCTCGCCCACCGCATCGATCCCCAGGCCGGGGGGCGTGAGCTCGACGTGCTGCTTTCCACGGGCGAGCAAGTGACCATCGCCCTGCTCGCCATGGCTTTGCACAAGCTGGGCTGCCCGGCGGTGTCCTACACGGGGGCCCAGGTCCACATCCTCACCGACAGCGCCCACAACAAGGCGCGCATCCGTGAGATCGACGGGGCGCGGGTACGGCGTGACCTCGACGCCGGACGCGTGGTGGTGGTGGCCGGTTTTCAGGGCGTCGACGAGCACGGCAACATCACCACCCTGGGCCGGGGCGGGTCGGACACCACCGCCGTGGCGCTGGCGGCGGCCCTGGGCGCCGACGAATGCCAGATCTATACGGATGTGGACGGGGTCTACACCACCGATCCACGCATCGAACCCAAGGCCAGGCGGCTTGCTCGAATCACCTTCGAGGAGATGCTCGAAATGGCGAGCCTCGGCTCCAAGGTGCTTCAGATCCGGGCCGTCGAGTTCGCCGGCAAGTACAACGTTCCCTTGCGCGTGCTGTCCTCATTCGAGGAGGGCGAAGGCACGCTCATCACCTACGAGAGTGACGACATGGAACAGGCCCTCATCTCGGGCATCGCGTTCAATCGCGACGAAGCCCAGCTGACCATCACCGGCGTGCCGGACCAACCCGGCGTGGCCGCCCGCATTCTCGGCCCCGTATCGGATGCCAACATCGAAGTGGACATGATCGTGCAGAACGTGGCCGCGGACCGAAAAACCACGGACTTCACGTTCACGGTGCATCGCAACGATTTCGACCGCGCGCTGGAGATCCTACGGCGGATCGCCGGCGAGTTGGGGGCGCGTAGCGTGGAGGGCGATGCGGGTATCGTGAAGGTGTCGCTCGTGGGTGTGGGCATGCGTTCCCATGCCGGGATCGCCTCCCGGATGTTTCGCGCGCTGGCCGAAGAAGGCATCAACATCCGCATGATCTCGACGTCCGAGATCAAGATCTCCGTGGTAGTGGACGAGAAATACCTGGAGCTCGCCGTGCGTACGCTGCACCAGGCGTTCGGCCTCGAGCGCGAGCCCGGTTCGGCCGCCGCTTGAGACCACCGGAAACGAGCCACATACCGCCGAGGCGGTGTGGAGTGGGTTCCTGTGCCGGTGGTATTCCCCCGTGGCGCGGCATAGAATACCGGACTGTCCGCCGCGGTTCTCCCCGCAGAAAGTCCATGCGCCCAGACCTCAGGATGAGCGTCCGGCGCATGCGGCGATGGACAAACCGGACGATAAAAACAAGAAAAAACGATCCAATCAAGGAGAAGCAAGGACATGTTGATTCTCACGCGTCGAGTTGGTGAAACGCTGATGATCGGCGACGATGTCGCCGTGACCGTATTGGGTGTGAAAGGCAACCAGGTACGTATCGGAGTGAACGCCCCGAAGCACGTGGCGGTGCATCGGGAAGAGATCTACGAACGGATCCGGCGGGAACGCGAACAACAGGAGGCCGGGGGCTCGGAGTAAGCGCACGAAGAAGTCGATCGCCTGGCGGCGCGGTGGGACGGTTCCGTCGCCGCTGTCCGCATGGCTGATCGCCATTTCCTGCGGGTGGCGTTATCATCCTCGTGCCTGGCCGGCGCGGCGTAGGGTTTGGCCACCCTCGGGAAGGGGCTCGGGGCGAGGTTCCGGTGGGCATGCCCGCCGCAAACCTGCCGGAGGTGCCGGTGCGTGCCGTGTCGGACGGGCTGGGAAAGGAATTGGAGAGGTGGCCGAGTGGCTGAAGGCGCTCCCCTGCTAAGGGAGTATGGGGCTAAAAACTCCATCGAGGGTTCGAATCCCTCCCTCTCCGCCAAAGCCGGACCCCGCGGCCGGGAATCCGACCGCGGGTTTTTTGCGTCCGTGGAGTGTAGGGGGAGGGGTTCGAACCCGAACGGAGGGTTCGACCGCAGCGCCGGGAGCGCTGCGGAACGCGCGCGAGCGCGGCCCGCAGGGCGGCGGGCAGGAAGCCCGCCGTAATCCCTCCCTCTCCGCCAAAGCCGGACCCCGCGGCCGGGAATCCGACCGCGGGGTTTTTCGTGTCCGCGGCGCCGGCATGAAGGGTTCGGGAGTAGCGGAACCCGTCTCGTTTTTGCTCTTTTGTGGCAAGTAGCCACGGCCTCTATCGAACAAAAGCCCGGGTCGGGCCCGGCAGACGGTACGCTCGCCGTCCCATTTTGGGGTACGATGCCGTGCGGTGGCGCGAATGCGTCCCATACTTGCGTAAAACCAGAACCACGATCGATAGGGAGGCGCCATGGCCATTTCCATCAAAGAGCTCAAGGGCATGACGAAAGATCTCGCCGCCAAGCTCAACGAGCTTGGAATCGGCAATTCGGACAAACTGCTCGAGGCCGCGGCGACGCCGAAGCAGCGCCGTGAGCTGGCCAAGAAGACCGGCGTGAAGGAGCGGGATATTCTCGAATTGGCCAATCGCGCGGATCTGTCACGAATCAAGGGCGTGGCGGGCGTGTTTTCCGATCTGTTGGAAAAGGCGGGTGTGGACACCGTCAAAGAGCTCGCCCAACGCCGGCCCGACAATCTCCATGCGAAGATCCGCGAGGTGAACGAGAAGGAAGGGCTGGCCAAACGCATTCCCACGCCCGCCGACGTGGAGAACTGGGTCGCTCAGGCCAAGAAGCTGGACAAGGTCCTGTCGTACTGATCGTCCCGACGGCCGGGCAGCAGGAACATCACCGCTCCCGTTTCATCCGGGACGCGCCGACAGGAAGTCCACCAGCGCCAACAGGGCCGCGGTCCAGAGGACAAAGGCCGCGCCCGACCACCAGCGGGCTCGGCGTTGCTCGGCGGCGGTGCGCGGTTTCACGCCCCGCCACCAGAACACGGCCTTGGCCGAGAGGTTCACGCCCACGACGTTGATGGCCAGGAGCACGGCGGCGTCCCGGGCGAGCTCCCCGTTGCCGGCGGCCAGCAATATGCCCACCGTGCAGGTCGGGGGCAGCAGGGCCACGGCGACCATGACGCCCACCAGGGTCATGGCCGCGCCGCTGGTCAGCGAGACGACGGCGGCGGCGCCCGAGGCGAGCGCCAGGATCACCGCCGCCAGGTTCACATGGGTGCGCGAGAGCAGCTCGGCCGTTTGCCATGGGATGCCGAACAGATAGCCCATCGCGCTGGACAGCGCCAGGGCCAGCCCGATGCCGGCGGTGGCGGTGAGGAGCGAGCGGCGGATCAGGCCCGCATCGCCCAGCGTGGTGCCCAGGGCCAGCGCCAGGTTGGGCCCCAGCAGCGGCGCGATGACCATGGCGCCCACCACCACGGCGACGTTGTTCTCGGTGAGGCCCACGGTGGCGACGATGGCCGAAAGGATCACCAGCAGCAGATAGTCGCGGTCCATGCGCGCGCCACGGGAGACCTCGCTGAGCAGTTCCTCGCGGCTGGGTCCGCTGGGCCTGCGGGTTGCCGCGGTCTGCCTTTCGGCGGAGGCGGGCGCCGGCAGCACCGTGTCGACCGGCAGGACGATCACCCGGTATTCCCCCGAGGCGCCGAGGGTCCGCTGCACGGCATCGAGGATCGATTGCCGGGCCGCCTCGCCGGCCAGGATGTGGAAGCTCGCCCGACCGTCTTCCGTCTCCGGACCGGGCCAGGCCGCCGTGGCGCCGAACTGCTCGGCGATCCCACGCAGGGTGTCCAGGTGTCCTTGATCGGCGATGACGTGGATGAGTTTCATGGGGGCGTGGGCGGCAGTGAGTCCAGGAAGGCGGCGGTGAACAGTTCGCGGGTGTAGGCGTCCCGGGGCCGGTGCAACACGTCTCGGGCGGGGCCGGCCTCGACCACCCGGCCGTGACGCAGGACCAGGAGTTGGTGGGCCAGCGCGCGGACCACGTGCAGGTCGTGGCTGACGAACAGATAAGCCAGGTGGTGGCGTCGTTGCAAGTCCCGCAACAAGGTGATGAGCTGGGCCTGCACGGAGCGGTCCAGGGCCGAGGTGGGCTCGTCCAGCACCACGAGCCGGGGTTTGAGCACCAAGGCGCGGGCCACGGCGATGCGCTGGCGCTGCCCGCCGCTGAACTCGTGGGGATAGCGGTGGCGCGACTCGGGGGCCAGGCCCACTTCTTCGAGCGCTGCGCAGATGCGCCGGTCGCGCTCGCCGGCGGTGGCCGCCAGGCGGTGGGCGCGCAGCCCCTCGCCGACGATGTCCGCCACGCTCATGCGGGGATTCAGGCTGCCATAGGGATCCTGAAAGACCATCTGCATCTGGCGGCGCAGGGGCCGCAGGGCCCGGCCCCGCAGCCCGTCGATGCGCCGGCCCAGCAGCGCGATGCGGCCATGTGATCGTTCCAGGCGCAGCAGGGCCAGCGCCAGCGTGGTCTTGCCCGAGCCGCTCTCGCCCACCACCCCCAGGGTCTCTCCGGCGCGCAGGCGCACATCGACTCCGTCCACGGCCTTGACGTGCCCCAGGGTGCGCCGCAGCAGACCGCGGCGCAGCGGGAACCAGACGCGCACGTCCCGCGCCTCCAGGACGGTCTCCGGCTCACCTTGGAGGGGCGGCGGCGCCGGCGGCGGTTCGGCTGCAAGCAGGGCGCGGGTGTACGGATGGCGGGGCGTGGCGAACACCCGCTCCACGGGGCCGGTCTCCACGACGCGCCCGGCCTGCAGTACGCAGACGCGGTCGGCGATGCGGCGCACCAGATGCAGGTCGTGGGTGATGAACAGCACGCCCATGCCCGATGCCTCGCGCAGCCGCGCCAGCAAGGCCAGCACCTGCGCCTGGACGGTCACGTCCAGCGCCGTGGTGGGCTCATCGGCGATCAGCAGCGCCGGATCGTTGGCCACCGCCATGGCGATCATCACCCGCTGGCGTTGGCCGCCCGACAGTTGGTGCGGATAGGACGCCGCCCGTTGCTCCGGTCGGTCCAGCCCCACCCGCGCGAGCAGCTCGACCACCCGCCGCCGCGCCGCCGGGCCCGCGAGCCCCTGATGCAGCAGGAGCGCCTCGGCGATCTGCCGGCCCACCGGATGCAGCGGGTTGAGCGAGGTCATGGGTTCCTGGAAGACCATGCCGATGGCCCCGCCGCGCAGTCCCCGCAGGCGGGCTGGGCCCATGCGGGTCAGGTCCTCGCCCCGGAAGTGGATGCGCCCGCAGACGGTGGCCGTATGCGGCAACAGGCGGGGAATGGACAGGGCGGTGACCGACTTGCCGGAGCCGCTCTCGCCCACCAGGGCCAGCGTCTCGCCCGCACGGACCTCGAACGAGACGTCCTCGACCGCGGGCGCGGAGCCGAACCATACGCGCAGCCCGTCCACCTGGAGCAGGGGGGCGCTCATGCGGGACCCTTGCGTGGGTCGAAGGCGTCGCGTGCGGCCTCGCCCACGAACACCAGCAGGGTGAGCATTACGGCCAGCACCACGAAGGCCGTGATGCCCAGCCAGGGGGCTTGCAGGTTGGCCTTGCCCTGGGCCAGCAGCTCACCCAGCGAGGGGGAGCCGGGCGGCAGTCCGAAGCCCAGGAAGTCCAGCGAGGTGAGGGTGGTGATGGCGCCGCTGAGGATGAAGGGCAGAAAGGTCAGTGTGGCCACCATGGCGTTGGGCAGCAGGTGGCGGAACATGATGGTCAGGTGCCCCACGCCCAGGGCGCGGGCCGCGCGCACGTACTCGAAATTGCGCGCGCGCAGGAACTCGGCCCGCACCACGCCCACCAGCGTGGTCCAGGAGAACAACAGCATCAGACCCAGCAGCCACCAGAAATTGGGCTCCACCACCGCCGAGAGGATGATCAGCAGGAACAACACCGGCAGCCCACCCCAGATCTCGATGAAGCGCTGGAACAGCAGATCGGTCCAGCCCCCGAAATAACCCTGCACGGCGCCCGCGGCCACGCCGATCAGGCTGCTGGCGGCGGTCAGCGCCAGGCCGAACAGGACCGAGACGCGGAAACCGTAGATCACCCGGGCCAGCACGTCGCGGCCCTGGTCGTCGGTGCCCAGCCAGTTCTCGCGTGTGGGTGGGGAGGGAGCCGGCTGGGGCAGGTCGTAGTTGATGGTGTCGTAGCGGTAGCGGATGGGCGGCCACAGCATCCAACCCCGCGCCGAGATGAGTTCCTGTACGTAAGGGTCGCGGTAGTCGGCCTCGGTGGCGAACTCGCCGCCGAAGGCGGTCTCGGGGTAGGTCACGAACACGGGAAAGTAGAAGGCCCCGTCGTAGCGCACCAGCAGCGGCCGGTCGTTGGCGATGAACTCGGCGCACAGGCTGAGGGTGAACAGCCCCAGGAAGATCCACAGCGACCACCAGCCGCGGCGGTTGCGGCGGAAGGCGTCCCAGCGACGGCGGGCCAGGGGCGACACCGGGCTCAGCCCTCGCGGGTTTCGAAGTCGATACGCGGGTCGATCCAGGTGTACATGAGATCGCCCACCAAATTCAGCACCAGTCCCAGCAGGGTGAAGATGTACAGCGTGCCGAACATCACCGGATAGTCTCGGTTGACCGTGGCCTCGAAGCCGAGCAGTCCCAGCCCGTCCAGGGAGAAGATCACCTCGATGAGCAGGGCGCTGGTGAACAGGATGCCCACGAAGGCGCCGGGAAAGCCGGCCACCACGATCAGCATGGCGTTGCGGAACACGTGGCCGAACAAAACGCGCCGCTCGTCGGCCCCCTTGGCCCGGGCGGTGACCACGTACTGCTTGTGCAGCTCGTCCAGGAACGAGTTCTTCGTCAGCAGGGTGAGCCCGGCGAAGCCGCCGACCACCATGGACAGCACGGGTAGGGTGATGTGCCAGAAATAGTCCAGGATCTTCTGAGGCCAGGGCAGGGCGTCCCAGTTCTCCGAGACCAGGCCCCGCAGCGGAAACCAGTCCAGGAAGCTGCCGCCGGCGAACACCACCACCAGCAGCACGGCGAACAGGAAGCCGGGGATGGCGTAACCGATCACCACCAGCACGCTGGTCCATACGTCGAAGGGCGTGCCGTCGCGCACGGCCTTGGCGATGCCGAGCGGAATGGAGATCAGATACACCAGGAGCGTGGTCCACAGGCCCAACGAGATGGACACCGGCAACTTCTCGCCGATCAGTTCGAGCACCGTGGCGTCGCGGTAGAAGCTCTCGCCGAAATCGAATCGGGCATAGCGCTTGAGCATTTCCCAGAAGCGCTCGGCGGGGGGCTTGTCGAAGCCATAGAGCCGCTCCAGCTCGGCGATGAGTTCGGGGTCGATGCCGCGGGCGCCGCGCGAGGCGCCCTCCCCGGATACCTCGCCGCCGGATTGGCCGCCGATGCGCGCCGTGGCGGCCACCCCGTGGCCCTTGAGTTCGGCGAGCACCCGGTCGATGGGTCCCCCCGGAGCAGCCTGCACGATCACGAAGTTGATGAGCAGGATGCCCACCAGGGTGGGCACCATGAGCAGCAGACGGCGCAGGATGTAGGCCCGCACGGCGAGACTCCGTCAGCGGCCCGCGGCCGTCCTCGCCCCACCCGCCTGCTCGTGCCACCAGGCGTCCAGGTCCAGCCCGTACGGTGGGTTGTGCCGGGGGTGGGCGAGCCGGTCCCAATAGGCCACCCGGAAGTAGCGCAGGTGCCAGTGGGGAATCACGTAGTGGCCCCAGAGCAGCACGCGGTCCAGGGCGCGGGTGGTGGTCACCAGGGTTTGCCGGTCGGGGGCATGGATGAGCCGCTCGACGAGCGCGTCCACCACCGGATCGCGGATGCCGGCCAGATTGCGGCTGCCGGGGGTTTCGGCGGCCGCCGAGGTCCAGTAGTCGCGCTGCTCGTTGCCGGGCGAGAGCGACTGGCCGAAGCTCGCCACCACCATGTCGAAGTCGAATTGGTCGAGCCGTTTCTGGTATTGGGCCGGGTCCACGGTGCGTACCCGCATCTCGATGCCCAGCCGCCGGAGGTTGCGCTGGAAGGGTAGGGCCACGCGCTCGAAGGATGGGCTGACCAACAGCAGCTCGAAGGTGAAGGGCTCGCCCGTGTCCCGGTGCACCCGCCGGCCGTCCCGGACCACCCAGCCAGCCTCGCGCAGCAGGCGCGCGGCGGTGCGCAGGTTGGCGCGCAGTCGGCCGCTGCCGTCGGTGCGCGGGGGCGCGTAGGCTTGGGTGAACACCTCGGGCGGGAGGCGGTCGCGGTAAGGTTCGAGCAGTTTGCGCTCGGCCGGCGAGGGTAGTCCGCGCGCGGCCAGCTCGGAGTTGGAGAAATAGCTCTTGGTGCGCGCATAGGCACCGTAGAACAGGTTCTTGTTGGCCCATTCGAAGTCGAAGGCGTGGGCCAGGGCCCAGCGCACGCGCCGGTCGGCGAACAGGGACTTGCGCGTGTTGAACACGAAACCCTGCATGCCCGTGGGGCGCTGATGGGGGATCTCCTCCTTGCGGATGCGGCCGTCGCGCAGGGCGGGGCCGTCATAACCCACCGCCCAGTTCTTCGCCACGTTCTCCTGACGGAAATCGTACTCGCCCGCCTTGAAGGCCTCCAGCGCCACGGTGTCGTCGCGGTAATAGTCGATGCGGATGGTGTCGAAGTTGTACCGGCCACGGTTCACCGGCAGGTCTTTGGCCCAGTAGTCCGCCACCCGCCGGTAGGTGATGCTGCGTCCCGGATCCACCTTCGCCACGCGATAGGGCCCGCTGCCCAACGGCGGCTCCAGCGTGGTACGGGTGAAATCCCGCCCAACCCAGGCATGCCGCGGCAGCACCGGCATCTGACCCACGATGAGCGGCAGTTCGCGGTTGTCGGCCGTGGCGAATTCGAAGCGCACCGTGCGCGGGTCTTGGACCACCGCGCGCGCGACGTCCTTGTAGTAGGCCCGGTAGAAGGGGTGACCCTGGGTCTTGAGCAGCTCCAGCGTGAAGGCCACGTCCTCGGCGGTGATCGGCTCGCCGTCGTGGAAACGCGCCTGCGGGCGCAGATGGAACTCGACCCAGCGGTTGTCCGGGTCCCGCACCACCGACTCGGCCAACAGCCCGTATTCGGTGAAGGGTTCGTCCAGGGACTGCACGGTCAGGGTGTCGTAGACCCGGCCGATGCCGGCGGCCGCAGTACCCTTGAGGATGAACGGATTGAGGCTGTCGAAGCTGCCGATCTCGGCCAGGCGCACGGTGCCCCCCTTGGGCACGGCGGGGTTGACGTAGTCGAAATGTGTGAATCCGGACCGGTACTTGGGTGCCTCGCCGTAGAGGGTGAGGGCGTGTTGGGGCGTTGCGGCGGCCGCGGCGTGCCCCAGCCCCAGCCCCAGCAAGAGAATCAGGATCCAGTGAAGGCTTTGGTGTCCGTTCATGCCGATGCTCCTCCATCGGGGTGGTGACGCGCCCGTACGACCCGGGCGATACAGTCGTACGCTTCCTGGGCGAGGCGGCGGCGATCCTCCCGGGGGGCCAGCGCCGGGCAGAAGCGCAGTTCGGCGACGATCCCCCTGGCGCCGAGGATGCGCAGCGCGCTGCGCAGGAAGGTGTCGTCGCCGGTGAATGGGACCGCCGGATGCACGCCGCGTTCATGGGGATAGGTGAGGGCCACCGGCTGGACGGGCACGCCGGCGTCCTGCGCCGCAGCCAACAGGCGCGGATGGAAGCGGCGTACCTGGCGCCCGTCGGTGGTGGTGCCTTCGGGGAAGACGGCCACCGTGACGCCGGCCCGCAGGGTCTCGCGCATGGCCTGGGCCACGCCCTCGGCGGCATGCTTGCCACCGCGCCGGATGAACAGCGTGCCGGCGGCGGCCGAGAGCCACCCGAGCACGGGCCAGCGGCGGATCTCCGCCTTGGCCACGAACACCGCCGGCCGGGCGGCGCCCAGCACCACGATGTCCAGCCACGAGATGTGATTGGCGACCACCAGCACCGGACCCGGCTCGGGTCTGCCCGACACCCTGAGGCGCACGCCGAGCAGGCGGGCGGCCCAGCCGAGCCAACGCCGTACCCACGCCTGTTGGCCGGCGTCCGGCGGCGTGCCGCGCGGCCGACGCAGCCGCAAGGCGGCCACGAGCAGGCCGAGCAGTACCAGCCCCAGGACCGGCGGCAGGCGGAAGACGAGGCGGATCCAGCGCATCGCGCGAGTATACCGGGGTGGCGACGTGGACTCGGCCCTTGAAATCCGTCGCGCCCGGCGCCACGGTAAAATCGGTTTTGTGGTGGATGCATCGCGGCCGCCGTTGCGGCCGTCGTTCGAGGAGGATTCCGGCATGACGGAACAGGCCCGCAAGGAGACCCTGCAGTTCCAGGCCGAGGTGAAGCAGTTGCTGCACCTCATGATCCACGCGCTGTACTCCAATCGTGAGATCTTCCTGCGCGAGCTCATCTCCAACGCGGCCGATGCCTGCGACAAACTGCGCTTCGAAGCCCTGGCCGATGCCGGCCTCTACGAGGACGACCAGGACCTGCACATCGAAGTGGACTACGACCGCGAGGCGCGCACCATCACGGTGCGCGACAACGGCATCGGGATGACCCGCGGCGAGGTGGCCGAGAACATCGGCACCATCGCCCGCTCCGGGACCAAGCAGTTCCTGGAGGCGCTGACCGGAGACGCGGCCAAGGACGCCCATCTCATCGGTCAGTTCGGGGTGGGTTTCTACTCGGCCTTCATCGTGGCCGAGCGGGTGACGCTGACCACGCGTCGCGCGGGGCGCCCCGCCGAGGAAGGCGTGCGCTGGAGCTCGGACGGGCAGGGGGCCTTCGAGATCGAGACCTTGTCCGTCCCACGCCGGGGCACCGAAGTGGTCCTGCATCTGCGCGAAGGGGAGAGCGGTTTCGCCGATCACTGGCGCCTGCGCGAGCTCATCCACAAGTATTCGGACTACATCCCCTGGCCGGTGCGCATGCGCAAGCTGGAGGGCGGCAAGCCGAGCGAGCAATGGGAGCAGGTGAACAAGGCCGAGGCCATCTGGGCCAAGCCGCGCGCGCAGGTGAGCGAGGAGGAATACAAGGAGTTCTATCGCTACATCGCCCACGACACCGAGGATCCGCTGGCCTGGGTGCATGCCCGCGTCGAGGGCAAGCTCGAATACGCAGCCCTGCTCTACGTGCCGCCCGAGGCGCCCTTCGACCTCTGGGACCGCGAGCATGTCCACGGGGTGAAGCTCTACGTGCAGCGGGTGTTCATCGCCGACGACACCGAGCATCTGGTGCCGCGCTACCTGCGTTTCCTGCGGGGGGTGGTGGACTCGGCGGACCTGCCGCTGAACGTCTCGCGCGAGATGCTCCAGAACAACCGCCTCATCGACCAGATCCGCGCCGGCCTTACGCGTCGCGTCCTCGACCGGCTGGAGGCGCTGGCCGATCAGGAGCCCGAGACCTACCAGCGGTTCTGGGACGAGTTCGGCCGGGTGATCAAGGAAGGCCCGGCGGAGGACTTCGCCCATCGCGAACGCATCGCCCGCCTGCTGCGTTTCGCCTCCACCCACACGGACCAGCCCGCCCAGACCGTCTCCCTGGCCGACTACGTCGCGCGCATGCGGGAAGGCCAGAAGGCCATCTACTATCTCACGGCCGACAGCTTCGCGGCGGCCCGTAACAGCCCGCACCTGGAGCTGTTCCGGGAAAAGGGCGTGGAGGTGCTGCTCCTCTATGACCGGGTGGACGAGTGGCTCATGGCGCATCTGACCGAGTTCGACGGCAAGCCGCTGCGCTCCGTGGCCAAGGGTGAGATCGACCTCTCGGAGCTGGGCGAGTCGGGCGCCGGGGAAGCCGATAGCCGGGACGAGGCCGAGTCGGCCCACCGGGATCTGGTCGAGCGGATCGCCAAGGTGTTGGAACAGGAAGTGAGCGCGGTGCGCGTCTCGCGCCGGCTGCGCCGCTCGCCCGCCTGCATCGTGTTGGGCGAGCACGAGATGGCCCTGTATATGCAGCACCTGTTGCGCCGGGCGGGCCATGAGGTCCCAGCCGGCAAGCCGGTGCTGGAGGTCAATCCGGAGCACCCGCTGGTCCGGCGCCTGGCCGAAGAAGAGGACCAGACACGGTTCGCCGAGTGGGCGCGCCTGTTGTTCGAGCAGGCGGTGCTCGCCGAGGGCGGCCAACTGGAGGACCCCGGCGGCTTCGTCACCCGGCTCAACGATCTGATGCTGGCCCTGTCGGGCGAGCGTGGCGGCGAGGCGCCCGCCGATTCCACCCAGGAGGCTTCGTGAGGGCCCGCTTCTGGGAGCGCTACGCGCTGGAAGCCCTCGACACCGAGGAGTGGGAGGCGCTGTGCGACGGTTGCGGGCGCTGCTGCCTGCACAAGATCGAGGATCCCCGCAGCGGCCGGATCCATTACACCAACATCGCCTGCCGCCTGTTGGATCTGGACAGTTGCCGTTGCACCGACTATGCCCATCGCCACCAGCGGGTGCCCGACTGCCTGCCGCTGACGCCCGAGGTGCTGGCGCGCGACGCGCGCTGGTTGCCGCCCACCTGTGCCTACCGGCGGCTGGCCGAAGGTCGTGGGCTGCCGGACTGGCACCCGCTGCGCACGGGTCGGGCCGAGACGGTGGTCGCGGCGGGGATCTCGGTGCGGGGCCTGGCGGTGCCCGAGGGACGGGCCGGCTCGCCCCTGCACCACCTGCTGGAATGGCCGGCGGGATGAGCGAGGGGATGCGCCTGGACAAGTGGCTGTGGGCGGCGCGGTTTTTCAAGACGCGCGGCCTGGCCCAGGCGGCGGTGGAGGGCGGCAAGGTCCATGTGAACGGGGCGCGGGCCAAACCAGCCCGGCGCGTGCGTCCCGGCGACCGGCTGGAGATCACGCGGGGCTTCGAACAGTTCGAGGTGGTGGTGCAGGGACTGGCCGGCCGCCGAGGCCCGGCCGCCGAGGCCCGACGGCTCTATGCGGAGACGCCCGGGAGCCTGGCGCGCCGTGAGCGTGAGCACGAGGCGCGCCGCCTGGCCCGCGCCGCGGCACCCGCCCCGGCGCACCGGCCGGACAAGCGGGACCGGCGCCGGATTCGGCGGTTCACGGGCAAGGGCTGATGCGGCCGGTCACGCCCCTGCTCACCGTGGACACGGTCATCCGGCTGGCCGGCCGTCCAGCCACCGAGGTGGTGCTCATCGAGCGCCGCAACCCGCCGTATGGCTGGGCGTTGCCGGGCGGCTTCGTGGACGTGGGCGAGCGGGTGGAGGCGGCGGCGGTGCGCGAGGCGGCCGAGGAGACGGGATTGGCCGTGCGCCTGGTCTGCCTCCTGGGGTTGTACTCCGACCCCGCGCGCGACCCGCGGGGTCATACGGTGAGCGCGGTGTATGTGGCCGACGCCGAGGGCGTCCCACGGGCCGCCGACGACGCCCGGGCGGTGCGCTTGGCCGAGGCGCGCGCCTGCGACCTGCGGCTCGCCTTCGACCACCGGCTGATCCTCGACGACTACCTGTGCTGGCTGGACACCGGTCGGACCGCGCCGTTGCGAGGCTAGCCGCCCAGGGCGGGCGGCGCGCGTTTCAGACGCCGTAGTAGTCCCGGTACCACGCCACGAACCGGCGCACGCCCACTTCCACCGGCGTCTGCGGGCGGTAACCGACGTCGCGGACCAGGTCCGCCACATCCGCGTAGGTGTCGGGGACGTCGCCGGGCTGCAGGGGCAGCAGGTTCTTGCGGGCCTGCTTGCCCAGGGCTTGCTCCAGTACCTCGATGTAGCGCCCGAGCTCCACGGGATGTTGGTTGCCGATGTTGTAGAGGCGGTAGGGGGCGGTGCTGGTGCCGGGGTCGGGGGCCTGTCCGCTCCATTCGGGATTCGGCTCGGCCACGTGGTCCAGGGTGCGGATCACGCCTTCGACGATGTCGTCGATGTAGGTGAAGTCGCGCCGGTGGCGGCCGTAGTTGAACACCTCGATGGGCTCGTCGGCCAGGATCGCCCGGGTGAACTTGAACAGCGCCATGTCGGGGCGGCCCCACGGGCCGTAGACGGTGAAGAAACGCAGTCCCGTGACCGGCAGTCCGTAGAGATGCGCATAGGTGTGGGCCATGAGCTCATTGGCCTTTTTGGTGGCCGCGTAGAGGCTCAGCGGGTGGTCCACGTTGTGGTGGACGGAGAAGGGCATGCGGGTGTTGGCTCCGTACACCGAACTGCTGGAGGCGAAGACCAGATGTTCCACCCCCGTGTGCCGGCATCCCTCCAGCACGTGTAGGAAGCCGACCAGATTGCTGTCCACGTAGGCATGCGGGTTTTCGAGGGAGTAACGCACGCCCGCCTGAGCGGCCAGGTTCACCACGCGCTGCGGCTCGTGTTCGCGAAAGACCCGTTCCATGGCCGCGCGGTCCTCCAGGCTGGCGCGCACGTCGGTGAAGCCGTCATAGGCCCGGGTCCGCTCCAGCCGAGCGCGCTTAAGCCCGGGGTCGTAGTAGTCGTTGAGGTTGTCGATCCCGACGACCTCGTCGCCGCGCGCCAAAAGCCGTAGGGCCAGGGCCGAGCCGATGAAGCCGGCAGCACCCGTGATCAGGATCTTCATGGGTCGTGTCGCGATCTGCGGAACCGTGTGCGGAGCGGGGAACATACCGCAAGGGAGCGGTCCGATGCAGCAGGAGGGTGTTGTTGTTTGACCCGTGCCTCATTTGTCGGCAGGCAGGATGATAGAATTGTGTCGGCTCGCTCCCTGCATCCCACGTCATCGCCATGGCCAGGAATTTCTCGTGAGAAGACGTTTCTTCCCTCCATCGGGATTCCCCGCGGCAGCGCGGGCATGGCTGTCGATGGGGCTCGCGGCCGTCGCTGCCGGCTCCACGCCGGCGTTTGGTGCATCGTGGGAGATGCGTCCCGAGGTGGCCCTCACCGGGGGATACGAAACCAACCGGCAGCTCTTCGCCGAGGATCCCGCAGGCGTCGGCGTGGGCCGGATCGCCGGTGGACTCTCCCTGGCACGCGCCACCGAACGGTATCGGATCCAGGGGATCGGACGCGTCGAGTATCTCGGATTCACGGGGGATACGAGACGGCTCAAGAACCGTGACAACGAGCTGCTCGATCTGCGGGCGCGGTACGAGTGGGACCGCGCCTCGGTCGGACCCCGGCTCAACTGGAGGCGCGACACGGTATTCCGCAACATCTCTGTGATCACGGACCCCGGGGACCCGGGGCTGGATCCCGGCGGGTCCGTGGACGACGCCTTGGTACAGCAAGACGTGCGGCGTAATCGCCTGCGCCTGGACCTTCCCTTCTCCTATCGGTGGAGCGACCGGAGCACGGTGGGGGTGGGGTACGGGTTTCGGGCCGGCCTGTTCGAAGACGTGCCAGAGGGGGTCAATCTGGCCGACTACTGGGAGCACCGCGTTCAGGCGTCTTACCGCTATCGGCTTTCCCCGCGGGACGCGGTCGGGCTCCGGGGTATCGTGACTTTCTATGATTCGGAGCAGGACCGAAGCGCCGACAACTACGAGATTCTCGCCAATTACACGCGCCGGATGTCCGAGATCACCACGCTGTTCGCCTCCGCCGGCGCGCGGAGAACGCAGGCCACCATCAATGGTCGCGACAAATCCAACAACGGGTTCGTCGGCGAGATCGGGGTGCGGCAGCGGCTGAGCCGTCTGCGGTACACGTTGAAGTATGAGCACCGGCTGTATCCCTCGGGTACGGCGACACTCGTGAATACCGATCAGGTGCGGGGGAAGGTGTTCTACGCCCTGGGCGAGCGCTGGGGCACCGGATTGCAGGTGCGCTGGTTCGATACCGAGCGGCTCAGCGGCGAGCCCAGCCGCTCCAACCGGAGGTATTTCGAGATCCGGCCCACGGTGAGCTACCAGTGGAGCCCGGACCTCAGCGTGGAGCTCTACTACCGTTACCGTTGGCAGGATCGCAAGGATCTGGACGAGACGGCCGACAGCCATGCGGTGTTTCTGAATCTGAGGTGGTCGCGGCTGCAAGTGCTGGACAATTTATGAACCGGGAGAGTAGGCGATGGAAGGCGCATTGAAACACGGGGTCGGGGTGGACATTGGAGAATATTTTCGCGCCCTTCGTCGTAGAAAGTGGCATTTTCTGATCCCTTTCTTCATCGTTGTGGGTGTCTCGGTTGCACTGGCTTATCTCCTGCCACCGGAATACCGTTCCGAGGCGACGATCATGATCGAGCGCCAGGAGATTCCACCGGACGTCGTTTCCAGCACCGTGCAAGGCTATGTCCAGGAGCGGATCAAGGGTCTTTCCGAGCAGATCATGACCCGTGACCGTCTATTGGGGCTCATAAAGAAATACGATCTCTATCCTGAAGAGCGTGCCAAAGGCGTTGATGACCAGCAGCTCTTGTCCGAGTTCAAGGACTCGGTAGATGTGGAGATGGTCTCCGTGAAGACGGCTTCTCCAGACAAGTCGTCCATCGGCCTGGCAACCATTGCTTTCACGGTGTCGTTCGGGTATCCGGATCCGGTGAAGTCGAGGGACGTCACGGAGGCCCTCGCGGGTTTGTTCCTCGAGGAGAACAAGGCGGACCGCGCCCGTAAGGCGGCCGAGGTGAGGGCATTCCTGGAACAGCAGGCCAAGGACCTGAACGCGGAGATCACTGAACTCGAGGCCAAGCTGGCCAAATTCAAGCAGGAGCGCCGCGACAGCCTGCCGGAACTCATGAGCGTGAACCAGCGCCTTTACGAGCGCACGGAGACAGAGATCGATCGGGCCCAGGAGCGTATTCGCAGTCTGCAGGACCAGATCAGGACGTTGAGCATGGAATTGTCGCTCACCGACCCGTATCGGGCGGTGGTCAACGAACGCGGTGAGCGGGTTCTCTCCCCGGAAGAACGGCTCAGCGCCCTCACCACCGAGTACCTCCAGCTTTCCTCCCGGTACTCACAGGAGCACCCGGATGTGAAGCGGGTTCGCAGGGAGATCCAGCTGCTGAGCGGCGAGAATCATCAGCTCGAGGCAACCGCGAAGCTCGTGAACGACCTCCAGGAGCTCCACTCGAAGCTGGACCAGGCCCTGTCCAAGTACACGCCGGATCATCCGGACGTCGTCCGTCTGAAACGGTCCATCGCTTCCGTGGAACGGAGCCTGCGCCAGTTCACTCTGCAGGTGCCCACCGGGAAGAAGGCCGCTCCCACGGCGCCCGACAATCCCCAATACGTCACGCTTCAGTCGCAGCTCGCTTCGGCCCGGAACGAGCTGCAGGCCGAGCGCAACAAGCTTCGGGAGCTGCTTCAACAGCGCGATGAATACGAGCGGCGTCTGTTCGAAACGCCCTTGGTGGAACGTGACTACAAGATTCTTGCCCGCGATTACGACAATGCCAAGAAAAAGTACGCGGAGATCAAGGCGAAGCTGCTCGATGCGCGGATCGCGGAAGAACTCGAACAGCAAAGCAAGGGCGAGCGCTTCACGATTCTCAATCACGCCTATGTGCCTGCCCTGCCGGATAGCCCCAATCGTCTGGGTATCGTGATCCTCGGTGTGATGTTGGGGATCATGGCGGGGATCGGTAGTGTGGGAATCGCCGAATACCTCGACGATACGGTGCGTGGGATCGAAGGAGTCCGCGGCATTTCCGGCGCACCGCCGCTGGCGGTCATCCCGGCGATCGAGGCCGAACAGAAGCGGGAGAGGCCCCGCCCGAAGGTGGATCGTGGAGCGCAATCACGGCCCCGGGCGGCCTGAACCCGATTGGTGAACGATATGGACAAGATCTCGCGAGCAGTGGACATGGCCCGTTCCGGGCGCGGTGGGAGCCGTTCCATCGCCAGGAAGGAACCACCGTTGCAGACGATCCGCTACACGCGGACGCAGCGTCACGAGCCGGACTGGGACGCGTGGCGGCGCGAGAGGATCATTGCGGCGTTGGACGACGAGGGCGTCACCGACGCATACAAGTTGCTGCGCACGCGGGTGATGCAGCGCCTGGGGCAGAACCAATGGAACACGTTGGGGATCACGAGCGCGCTGGCGGAGGAAGGCAAAACGCTCACCGCGATCAATCTGGCCCTGAGCATCGCTCAGAAATACGATCACACAGTGCTGCTGGTGGACGCGGATCTGCGTCGTCCGAGCATACATCAAAAGCTCGGATTCGAGCCGCGCGCCGGGATCATCGAATGTTTGCGTGGAGAAGCGGAACTCCCCGATGTGCTGGTGAATACGGGTGTGGAGCGTTTCGTCGTCTTGCCCGGCAGGTCCGGGACACGGGCTTCTTCCGAGCTCCTTTCCTCGCCGCAAATGTTGGATCTCGTGCGCGAATTGAAACAACGCTACCCTTCGCGGATCGTCCTTTTCGACTTGCCGCCGGTGCTCGTGGGCGATGATGCCGTGGCATTCGCCCCTCATTTGGAGTCCATCCTGTTGGTGATCCAGGACGGCCGTACGAAGCGCCAGCAGTTGTCGAGGGCCTTGGAACTCCTGGAGCAGACTCCCATTGTGGGGACGGTCCTGAATCGCTCTTCGGCGGAAGGACACGGTTACGACTACTATTACTGACCTTCCGCCAATTCACTCCCCACCTGGCCCGGGATCGCCGACGAAGGCACCGGGGCCCGCTCTCGCGCCGCGTGGGATTCTGAGGAACAGTGCGCCACAATGCAGCCATTGCGACCACAGGATGCGCACTTGAGAGCCCTTTTCTTTCCCCGGGGGTCGTTTGACGCGCCAGTCAGGGCAGGTGGGTGGAGCGGTTCAGTGGAGCGCGGCATGGCAGTCTGCCCAGCTCGTAGGAATGGGAGACACCTCCCTGTCCCGGAACTCGTCGTATGGGATCATGGTGTGTGGCGGTGAGCGCCCATAGCGGCTGTTCGTAGGGGCTGCGATAGGTGGTCGGAATGTGAAGACCCCGCGGCCCAGCGATCTCGTTGGTCGCCTATACGATCCGCCGTGGCTTGGTCGATCCACTGGAGCCCGGACTTACGAAGAGGTGATCGCAACGGTGAAGACGGAGGAAAACGATCTGCAGACCACGGTCATCCGGCCACAGCACGGCTGGCAGGCGATAGACCTGCGGGAGCTTCTGGAATACCGCGATCTGTTCGGTTTTCTGGTGTGGCGGGACATCAAGGTCCTGTATGCGCAGACGATTCTCGGTTTTTTCTGGGCGATTCTCGCGCCGTTGATTCAAATTGTCGTCTTTACCGTGATTTTCGGGAAAGTCGCCAAGGTTTCCACCGATGGGATCCCTTATTTCCTGTTTTCCACGTTGGCGGTGATTCCGTGGAACTACATGTCCACGGCCATGACGACGTCCAGCGCCAGTCTGGTGGGTGGCCAGGCACTGCTGGGAAAAGTCTATTTCCCACGCCTGATTTTCCCGATCGTTCCGGTCCTGTCCAAGATGGTGGATTTCTTGATCTCACTGGTGGTGCTTGCCGGCGTGATGATCTACTACAAGGTCAATCCAGGATGGAATCTTGTGTTCCTGCCGGTGTTTTTGCTGCTGATGATGATCGTGCCGGCGGGCATCGGTTTGTGGCTTTCATCGCTTGCGATTCGTTATCGAGACGTCAAGTTTGCGCTTCAATACGTTCTGAAGCTGTTGATCTATTCGGCGCCCATTCTGTATTCGGCGTCGGCCATTCCAGAGAAATATCGGTTCCTGTACTCACTGAACCCGATCGTCGGAGTGATCGAGGGGTTTAGGGCGACACTTCTGGGACAGGATATTCCTTGGGAGTACGTGGCGCCCGGCATGTTCACCGCAGTGATCCTGTTGGTCAGTGGTGCCTTGTATTTCAAACGGATGGAGCGCGTGTTCGTGGATGTCATCTAGGGCGGGCCTTGAGCGCCAGGGAAGGACATCGTGGCGAACCGCAGCAATCGGGCGCCGGCAGCCTCGCGATGCTGCGCTCGTCCCAGGGCCGAAACACATGGGCGTCGAAGAGCTCTCGAGGTCCAGTGGAGTCGAGACGGGTGCATGGCGGCGGTCGGTGGATAAGGGCGCGCCCCGGTGCAACGGAGTATTCCAATGACTGATGCGGCAATACAAACACGTGGTCTATGCAAGTATTACAGAATCGGGTTGCGTGAGGAACGGGAGGACTCCATGGCCAAGGAGTTGTTCCGTTTCCTGCGCAGTCCGATAGAGAACTATCGGCGATATCGCTCTCTGTATGATTTTTCGGACCTGGAATCCTCTCCTCAGAATGTATTGCATGCCCTGGAGGACGTGTCTTTCGATGTGCACGTGGGCGAGCGCATTGGAATCATCGGTGCCAATGGGGCGGGCAAATCGACGCTGCTGAAGATTCTGTCCCGTATTACGCCGCCGTCGCGTGGAACGGCGGTGATACGGGGCCGGGTGTCCAGCCTCCTGGAGGTGGGCACCGGGTTTCATCCCGAACTGACCGGTCGGGAGAACATTTATCTGAATGGAACCATCCTGGGCATGCGCAAGGCGGAGATCGACCGCAAGTTCGACGAGATCGCCGCCTTCTCTGCGGTGGAAAAATTCCTGGATACGCCGGTGAAGCGATATTCGAGCGGCATGAAGGTCCGGCTGGCGTTCGCCGTGGCGGCACATCTGGAGCCCGAAATCCTCATCGTCGACGAAGTCCTCGCGGTCGGTGACGCCGCCTTCCAGCAGAAGTGCCTCAAGAAAATGGAAGACGTGGGCGCGCATGGGCGCACGGTGTTGTTTGTCAGCCACAACATGGGCGCGATCAGCCAGTTGTGCGACCGTGCCATCTGGCTGAAGTCGGGAAGGGTCGAAATGGAAGGCCCGGTGGATGAGGTGATCCGGGCCTACCTGAACGATGGGGCTTCGGGCCTTGCGGTATGGAGGCCGGAAGGTGTGGAGCCGGAAAATACGGAGATTCGGGTCCTCGAAGCCAGTCTGCGGGATCCTGCTTCGGGCGAGCCCACGTCCATGGTGGCCTACGGCAAAGGCCTGCGTCTGGACATCCGCTACGAAGTGCCGCGTGCTTCGCCGAACGTCTCGGTCTTCTATGTGCTCAGGGATGCCATGGGCGATGTGATCTATGTCTCCCGGGACACGGACAATCCGACGTGGAAGGGACGTGAACGTGCGGCCGGTACTTATGTGTCCACGACGAAACTGCCGGGGTTTCTCAAGCCTGGGCGATACCTGTTGTCGGTGGGGGTGGCCGAAGGCGTCGGCGCACGCTGGGACCGCTATGAGGACGTGCTGTCTTTCGACGTCACGAGCGCGGGATGCCCGGTCAATCCGGCTCGCCGTGGTTTGATTCTTCCCATGCTGGAGTGGGACGTGATCGCTGAAAAACCCGGTGTCGATGGGGGGAAGGTGGTTCCGCTCGCGCGGTGAGGCAAATCCATCGAATCTGCGACCGGAGGGTAGGGGACGGACGGTGCGAGGTGTGTCCGATGGATGCGCGTCCAAACGCTGCCTTGAGGGGGTGCGCTGTGGATGAGCGCTTTTTCTTGACGTACGGCCTTGCCGGTGCCGTGTGGGGGATCGCGATCAGGCCGGCGGCTTGACCTTTCGCAACGCGCGTTGTGCAAGGTGAGAGACGGGGAAGAAAAGTCGGGTGAGGGGCGGGATCTCGCCGGGATCGAGCGTGTAGCCGAGCGCGCGCAGATACGGGTCGTCCCGAAATGCACGGATGACCCGCAGATGATCCAGGGCCTTGAGCCGGCTGCGCCACTTCTCCAGGTTGGCAGGCTCCGGGTTTCGGTAGTAGCTCTGGCGGTCGTACCATAGCTCATTGGACTTTTCCGTAATGGCGGCCTCCCCGAGGTGGGGCTTGTCGGCGGGCCGGCACATGGCCGATGTCCATTCCAGTCCCAGGAACTCGCAAATGGCGCGGGTCTCTCGCTCGGGGTGAAGGACGACGTCCTCATAGCGCACGGTCATCACGCGATCAGGGAACTCCCGGGCCGCCTGCGCTCCTTTGGATACGGATCGGCGTACCCGTTGGATCGCCGCTTGCGTGTCGGCGGTGAATGGCGCCGGTTTCAGCCCTTTCTGCCGGGCGCGTCGGCCGACTTCCAGCAGCGAGGCCACCACGGCGCGAGGATCGCGTACCACATGCAGAAAACGGGCATGCGGGAAGAGTCTCGCGAGCTCGGGAAACACGAGAACGTTCTCCGGCGTCTTTTCGCTCAGCCGGCGGGCCTGCATCCGGTCAGCCAGGGGAAGAAGGAAATCCAGGCAAAGCCGCCTCAGTTTTTCGTCCACTTCCTCGTGCGAGCAGAACAGGTCGATCCATTGGCGGTCGATGGAGGCATGAAGCTTCTTCCCGAGTGAGACGATGTCCGGAAGATGCAGGAATTCCGGGCCGCCCAGCACGTCCGGGTGGCAATCCAGCATGTTCTGCACGAGCGTCGTTCCGGAGCGTGGCGAGCCTCCGACGAAAATCAGCCGCGCGTCCACATCGTTTCCTAGCTGCTCCGGGTTCATGGATAGGCAAACCGTGATTTGCTTTCTACGACGTCCGTAAGACGGGGCCGGGATCCCGCGAGGCGGAACCCCGGCGGCGGGGTGACGTGCGCGCGCCACCGAGACTCATTCCGGAATCAGCGCCTCGGCCTCCAGGACGGAGAAGACCTCGTCGAGCTTGGCCTCCCCGCTGCGCAGGATGACGCCGATCTCGCCCATCACGCAGAGGGTGTACTCTCCGGCCATCATGGCCCACCCTCGGAAGGGGCGCAGTTCGAGGCCGGTGAGCTCGGCGATCATCTGGGCCTGGGAGCGCCCCATCAGGGTGTCCGCGGCACATTGTTGCGCAAAGGCGCGTGCCTGTTCGGGACTGAGTGCACCTTTATACTGGATGAGCGAGCCGCCGACGCCGAATTCTCCGGCGGCGATGGCGCCAGGCAGGGCGAGCAGTCTGTCCAGATCGACCATGGGCGTAAGGAGTCGGCTTGCGATGAATGCCAGTATATACCGCCCGAGGCGCGGTCCCACCGAGCGGATCCCTCGGGGTGTGCCCTTGTTTGTATCGTACCCATCACGGCATCAGAGAGTGGCATGACGGAAACCGAACCCCGGCTCGAACGCTACAGCCGCCAGTTCCGTCTCCCGCAGGTGGGCGAAGCAGGCCAGCGCAGGCTGCTCGACTCACGCGTACTCATCGTCGGCCTCGGCGGATTGGGCTCGCCCGTGGCGATGTACCTGGCCGCCGCCGGCGTCGGGCATCTCGTGCTCAGCGATTTCGACCGCGTGGACGTGACCAATCTGCAGCGTCAGATCGTGCATCGAACCGCGGATCTGGGCGAACTCAAAGCGCACTCGGCGCGTCGCACACTGCGGGGTATCGACCCACGGTTGCGCGTGGACGCCTTGGATTACGTGCTCGAGGGGCAGGAGCTGGAGACCCAGGTCCAGGCGGCGGACGTGGTGGTGGACTGTACGGACAACTTTCCCACCCGTTTCGAGCTCAACCGGGCGGCCTTCACGGCCGGCACGCCGCTGGTCTCGGGGGCGGCGATCCGCTGGGAGGGGCAGGTGGCGACCTTCGATCCGCGTCGCGCGGACAGTCCGTGCTATCAATGCCTGTACCGGGACGAAGGGGTGGAGGCGGCCACCTGCGCGGCCGAAGGGGTGATGGCGCCCGTGGTGGGCGTGATCGGGAGCATTCAGGCGGTGGAGGTGATCCACCGAATTCTCGGCACCAGCGAGGGGCTGTGCGGGCGGGTGCTGCTCTATGACGCATTGGCCCCCGTGTGGCACGTGGTCCGGCTGCCGAAAGATCCTGCCTGTCCCGTGTGCGGGGGAGGACGGTGAGGCCTGTCGCGTATACTGACCCCATCGTCTCCGGACAGGCAACCCCATGCGCAAAGACACCCCACCGACGCCCACCGAGCTCCGCCTGCACACGCAGCGGCGTGTCCTGGAGGTGGCCTTCGACGACGGGGCGCACTTCGAGCTGCCCTGCGCCTACCTACGCGCATTCGTGCCCTCGGCCGATGTGAAAGCCGCCCGCGAGCGGGGAGAGGCCGTGCGCGTGGATCCCGAGGTCAACATCCGTGCCCTACACCCGGTGGGGAGTTATGCGGTGCGGATCGAATTCGACGATGGGCACCATCAGGGGATTTTCTCCTGGCAGACGCTTTATGAACTCGGCCGCGATTTCGATCGCAACCGCCCGCTCTACGAGGCGGCCGTCGGCGCAGGCGGGAAATGCCGTTCCGGTGCGGCGGGGGCGCTGCGGATTCTGTATTTCGCCACCCTGGCCGAGCGGCTGGGACGCGAGGTGGAGACGCTGGAGGGCGGGCCACCCCCGCGGACCGTGGCGGAGCTGTTGGCCCGGTTGCGCGCGCGTGGCGGCGCGTGGCGGGAGGCGCTGGCCGAGGAGGCGGTCCGCGTCACCGTGAACAAGACCTTCGCCACGCCCCACACCCCGCTGGCGCCGGGCGACGAGATCGCGTTGGTGCCGGCCCGCGTGGATTGAAATGGCCGGGCGGCCCTTGCTCTATTCCCTGGTGGACTCGCCCACACACCCGGATCTCTCGGCCCTGTACCGGAGGTTGGGATTGCGGGAGCAGCGCTTTGCCTCCATGCGCAAGGCCATGGCGGCCTTGAAGCGCACGCCACCGGACTGGGTGGTGGGAGAGTTTCTGTATGGCTACGGAAACAACTACGCCGGGGTGAATCTCAGCAACCTGGACGTGTTCCTACACGCTCTGCGGCGCTATGCCCCCGAGGCGCGTGTGCTGGTCTTCTACCAGCCCTCCGAACGGGCTTATTTGGAGCGCCTGGCGGAGCTCTTTCCGATCCATGCGCGGATCGCCCATCCGGTGCGCGAGGCGGCCGTGGCCCGGGTGTTGGGAGCGACGGCGTAGGCCGTCTGCGCCGGGGCTGGCCTCATTCCAGGGCCGCGCGCAATCGTGCCAAGTCGGCCTCGGTGTCCAGGCCGATGCCATGATAATCCCATTCCAGGATGCGCATCTTCCAGCCGTGCTGCAGTACCCGCAGCTGCTCCAGACTCTCGGTGATCTCCAACGCGGATCGGGGCAGGGCGGTCAGCCGCTGCAGCGCGTCGTTGCGGTACAGGTAGATGCCGATATGCTTGAGGGCGGGCAGGCCCTCGGGTAGCGGCGCATCGGGACGCGGGGGGTTGGCGCGATCCCAGGGGATGGGCGCCCGGGAGAAGTATAGGGCATTGCCCTCGTCGTCACAGACCACCTTCACTACGTTGGGGTCGAGGAAATCGGCCATCGAGTGGATGGGCGCCACGGCACTGGCGAACTGGATCTGCGGCGCGTCGAACAGGTCCACCAGGGCGTCGATGAGCAGGGGTTCCATCATGGGCTCGTCGGTCTGGATGTTGATGGCCAGATCGCAGCCCAGGGCGCGCGCCACTTCCGCCACTCGGTCCGTGCCGCAGGCATGGGCGGCGCGCGACAGGAACACCGGCGCGCCGAAGGATTCGGCCGCCTGCGCCACCCGCCTGGAGTCGGTGGCGATCACTACCTCGTCCACGCGCGCGGCCTGGCGGGCGCGCTCCCACACGTGCTGGATCACCGGCTTGCCGGCCAGTTCGGCGAGCACCTTGCCGGGGAAGCGCTGAGAGTCGTAGCGGGCCGGGATCACGGCGAGTGTCTTCATGTCGATGCCATCCAGTCTCCGCTGGGCAGCGGCCGCGCGCGGCGCGGCCGGTGGCGCAGCACGTACATCCAAGCTGCGCCCCACGGGGTTTGCAGCGGTATGCGGTCGTAAAGCCGCGGGTAGTCCTCCAGGTGGTCGAGCCGGGCCAAGGTGCGCGCATCCACGGCATAGACCTCGCCCACGACAGGGGTGCGTCCACCGATCATGGCGCCCGGGTAGCTCCCGAGATCGTACAGCGTATAGGACGGTGGGGTGATCCACCCGCCCAGATGGCGGGCGCCGGCGAGCAATCGGTGGTTCGTTCCACCCTGGCGTAACGTGCCGTAGACGAACACACGGTAAGGAAGGGCGGGCTGGCGCAAGGAGGGTTTCATGGCGGCTCGGCGCCGAAGTATAGCCCGCCGCTCGGTCCGGGTGTTGAACCAGTCTCGGGCGTGTTGCGATACTTGCGCTCAGCGATCCGGAGGGCCGGACCAGGTTCTTGGGCCACCCGGTGGAGGGCAAGGCGGATCGCAAGCCGATGGGTGGGGCATGAAGGGAGGGAAAGGCATGCGGGTGCTGGCGATCGCGTTGTGGGTTGGCATCGGGCTGTTCGTGGTGGGCTGCGCGGATGACGAACCCGATGTCACGAAGGTCCTGCCCACGGGCGGCCGGGCGCTGTTCGATCCGGATCCCCAGGCCCCAGCGCTGCCTTTTCCGACGGACCTGCTGTTCGCGGGCACCGAGGATGGCACGCTGAACGCCCCCAATCCGGACGGCAATCCGGTGCTCGCGGCACTCAACGCCCTGGACGGCTTTTCCACCGTCGCGCCGATGACCACGGACTTCGACGCGCCCCTGTCGGCCGATTCCCTGGCCGTGGGGGACACCGTGCGGGTCTACGAGGCGGAGACCGTGGTCACCCCTCGGGGCCGGGTCGTCACCGGCGTGCGTCGCGCCCTCGGCCCCGATGAATTGCTCGCGCGCGTATCCCCGGCGCTGCCCTCCGAGCCGGGCGTGCCGCCCGGCGCCACGCTGCAGATCGTGCCCACGCGGCCTCTGCGGGCGGGGACCACCTATCTGGTGGCGCTCACCGATGACATCCGCGCGGAGAACGGCGGGCGGATGGTGGCGAGCAGTGCCTACACCCTACTCAAGCAGACCACTCCCTTCGTGGACGCCCAGGGCAACAATCGGATGCAGGGCCTGTTGACCGACGAGCAGGCCCGTGCGCTGGAACCGCTGCGCCAACTGATCAACGCCCAGGAGGCGGCGCTGGCCTCGGCCGGCCTGCCGCGCGAGCGCGTGATCCTGAGCTGGACGTTCACCACCCAGTCCATCGGCGCGGTCTTGGGCGTGGTGGCCCAACGCGCCGCCACGCTTCCCGGGGCGGCCATCCAGGTCCAGGGCCCCCTGGCGCCCACTCCGGCGACCGGCCGGCCCGGTTTCGTGGGAGGCGACATCTATGCGGGACTGCTGCTCGGGCTGCCCAGCTATGCGATGCCCGCCTCGGGTCCACAGGATGTCGCGGCCTTGCTCACACCCTGGCAGGCGGAAAACGAGGTGGCCGGAGAACGGAATCTCACGGCGTTCAACCCGCTGCCCGCCGAGCAGGCGCGCATCAACGTGCCGATCCTGGTGACCATCCCCCGGGGGGACAAGCCCGCCGGCGGCTGGCCCGTGGTGATCTATGTCCACGGGATCACCCGCAACCGTACCGACGCCCTGACCGTGGCCGACGTGTTGGCCAACGCCGGCTTCGCCACGGTGGCCATCGACCTGCCCTGGCATGGGCTCACCGGCCGGGAGACCAACGGTACGGCGGTGTTCCGCGTCCCCTGGGATCCCCAGACGCTGACGGGGGAGCGCACGTTCGACGTGGACATGGCGATCGGTGAGGCGCCGGATCCCAGCTTCCGGGGCGATGGCGAGATCGACCCGTCCGGCACCCATTTCATCAATCTGTTCAATCTGCTCGTCTCCCGTGACAATCTCCGTCAGGCGGCGGCGGACCTGATCTACCTGGTCGACGCCCTGGGCACGCTGGACTACGACGGGGGTGGTCCGGACGTGGACACTGGACGCATCCATGTCGCCTCCCAGTCCCTGGGTGCCATCGTCTCCGGGGTCTTCCTGGCGCTGGAGCCGCGCGTGGGCGCCGGTGTGTTGTCGGCGGCCGGCGGAGGTATAGCCAAACTCCTCGACGGCTCGCCCACGTTCGGTCCGGCGATCGCGGCCGCGTTGGCGGGCGCGGGGCTGGAGAAAGGCACGCAAGCCTATGAGGACTTTCTCTACGTGGCGCAGGCGGCCACCGATACCGGAGATCCCTTGAACTACGCCCCCATGGCGGCCGCCGGCCATGGCCTGCTGCTGTACGAAATCGTCGGCGGCGCGGACTCCCTCCCTGACCAGCTCGTCCCCAACAACGTTTGGAGCGGGCGTGCGCCGATCAACATGGCCGGGACCGTGCCAGGACTCGGCGGCGCCGATCCACTGATCGAGGCGTTGGGCCTGACCCCGGTCGGTGCTACCAGTGTCGGCGATCCGCTGCGGGCGGTGGTGCGGTATGCGGCCGGGCACCACAGTTCCTTCCTCACCCCTCTGAACGCGTCGCTGGAGGTGGATCCCATCTCGGCCGCGGTGCATGCCGAGATGCTGGGTGAAATGGTCAGTTTCCTGGCCAGCGACGGGCGCCGCGTGCAGATCGGCAACCCGGAGCTCATCGCGCAACCCTGAAAAGTCGTGTCCCATCAGGCCCGTGCGCGCTGTGCGCACGGGGTCCGGGTGCGTCCAAAAGGGTCCGCGCAGCGTAACAGGAAACAGGGTGTGCCGACATGGATAGCTGCTATGATCGGGCTCGAGACAAAGGCGGAATGGGGGACGGATGGCCGACGAGCGGCGGGTGAGCGAGTGCCTGGTGCGCTGCGCCCAAGGCGACCAGCGCGCATTGCGGGAATTGTATGTCCATACCTCGGGTCTGCTGTACGGTATCTGCCTGCGGCTGATCCGGCGCAGCGATCTCGCCGAAGAGGTCCTCCAGGACGCCTATCTGCGCATCTGGAACCACGCTGCCAGTTTCGATCCCTCCCGGGGTTCGGCGCTGAGCTGGATGGTCAGCATCGTCCGCAATCGGGCGTTCGACATCATGCGCACCAGCGCTTATCAGGCTGAACAGGTCTCGGAGGATGTCTGGCAGGGCCAGTACGCCAGCGCCGATCCGGATCCGCTGCAGGCCGCCGGACTCGATAGCGACGCCCGTCTGCTGCGGGAATGCCTGGATCGGCTCAAGGAGGACCAACGGCGCAGCATCCTCATGGCGTATTACCAGGGCTATACCCATTCGGAGCTGGCCGAGCGGCTGGGCCGTCCGCTCGGGACCGTGAAGGCCTGGATCCGCAGAGGATTGGAGCAGTTGAAACGATGCCTGGAATAGATCGTTACCAGGATCCGGAACTGATCGAGCGGCTGGCCGCCGAATACGCGCTGGGAACGCTGCGCGGGTTGGCGCGTGTCCGTTTCGAGCGGCTGGCCCAGGAGCGTCCCTATGTGCGAGAGGCGGCCGATGCCTGGGCCCGACGGTTGGCTCCCTTGGCGAGGGCGGTGGCCGAAGTGACCCCGCCGGCGCGGGTGTGGCACGGCATCGAAGCGGAAGTGCGCGCCGAGCGTGCGCTGGCCGAGCGCGCCGCGCGCACACGATGGTGGCAGAAGCTGGTGGCCTGGCGCATGGCCACCGCCGTTTCCGTGCTGCTGGCGTTGGCCGTCACGTGGTACAGCACCCACCGGATCGAGTCGGTCGTGCAGGAGGCCCCCGAGTACGTCGTGGTGCTCAAAAACGAGGCGCAAGAACCCATGGCGGTGGTGGCCGGGATGCGCAATCCCATGCGGATCGCCGTGAACCTGCGCAAGGAGGTGCGCATGCCGAAGGATCGCGTGATGGTCCTGTGGTGCCTGATGAAAGGCACCAAGCCGGTGCCCATGGGGGTGCTCGACCGTCGCGAGAAGGTCATCCCGCTGGACCAGGAATCCTGGGATGCGCTGGGAAAGGCCCAAGGTTTCGCCGTGAGCCTGGAGCCGCCCGAACGTCCCTTGCGTGGCGGGGGACCGAAGGGTCCCGTCATGTACGAGGGAGAGCTGGTCGCCCTGTGAACCGGTGCGGCGCATGCGCGCCGGTCATGCACCGCTGCCGGTGGAATCGCCGGTTCCGAAAGCGCCGAGGCGGCGGGTCCGGAGTCATGCGTTCGCCCGTGGCGCGCAGCGCTCGCGCAGCGCGTCGAGCCGTTTGAGGTCGGCCGTGAGGTTACGGATCTCCTCCTCTTCCAGCGTTTCGCGCCGGAGCAGTTCCCGGGCGCTGCGCTCGAGGACTCCCCGGTTGGCATCGAGCACGCAGGTGGTGCGCTGGAAGAGACGCTCGATGATGCCCCGCACCGCCTCGTCGACGGCCTCGGCGGTCTTCTCGCTGAACCGTCGTGGGCCGGGCGTGTAGCCGGCCGGGGTCTCCAAAAAGCTCGGGCGGTTCTCCTCCAGGACCACATGGCCCAGCGACTCCTCCATCCCGTAGCGGGTGACCATGTCCCGGGCGATGTCGGTGGCCTTGGCCAGGTCGTCGGCGGCGCCGGTGGACAGGTGCCCGAAGACGAGCTTTTCGGCCGCCCGGCCGCCCAGCAGCACGGCGATCTTGTTTTCCAACTCCTCTCGGGTCATGAGGTAACGGTCCTCCGTGGGCCGCTGGATGGTATAGCCGAGCGCTCCGATGCCGCGCGGGATGATGGACACCTTGTGGACCGGATCGGTGCCGGGCAGGGACAGGGCGGTGAGCGCATGACCCATCTCGTGGAAGGCGACCACCTCGCGTTCCTTGGGATTGAGCACGCGGTTTTTCTTCTCCAGCCCCGCGACGATGCGCTCCACGGCCCGCGTGAAGTCCTCCATGGTCACGGCGTCGGCATGCCGGCGGGTGGCCAGCAGCGCCGCCTCGTTGACCAGATTGGCCAGATCGGCTCCGGAGAACCCGGTGGTCAACTCGGCGATCTGCTCGGGGTCCACGTCGGGGGCGGTCTTGATTTTCTTGAGGTGGACCCGGAGGATCTGGACGCGGCCGTTCTTGTCGGGACGGTCCACCAGCACCTGGCGGTCGAAGCGACCGGCGCGCAGGAGGGCGGGATCCAGGATTTCAGGCCGGTTGGTGGCCGCCAGGACCACGATGCCCTCGCTGGGGTCGAAGCCGTCCAGTTCCACGAGGAACTGGTTGAGCGTCTGCTCGCGTTCGTCGTGGCCGCCCACCGGGTTGAGACCGCGCGCCCGGCCCAGGGCGTCCAGCTCGTCGATAAAGATGATCGCCGGGGCGGCCTTGCGCGCCTGTTCGAACAGGTCACGGACGCGCGCGGCCCCGACGCCCACGAACATTTCCACGAACTCGGAACCCGAGATGGAGAAGAAGGGCACGTCCGCCTCGCCGGCGACCGCGCGGGCCAGCAGGGTCTTGCCGGTGCCGGGCGGGCCCACGAGCAACACGCCCTTGGGAATCCGGGCCCCCAGCCGGCCGTACTCCTTGGGGTTTTTGAGGAACTCGACCACTTCCCTGAGTTCTTCCTTGGCTTCCTCCACGCCGGCCACGTCGTCGAAGGTGACGCCGGTTTTCTGCTCCACGTAGACCTTGGCGCGGCTTTTGCCGATGCTCATGAACCCGCCCATGCCCTGTTTCTCGGCGAAGCTGCGGAACAGGAAGAACCACACCCCGAAAAAGACCAGGGCCAGGAAGACCCAGGAGAAGACCTCCTTGAGGAAGGTGTTCTCGTAGACGCGGGTGAATTTCACCCCGTAGCGTTCCAGCTCCTTGGCGACGTCCGGCTCCACCCGGGGGGCCACCACGAAGCGCTTGCCGCCCGGCTCGGGGGTCTTGAGCCGGCCGGTCACGTAGCGGTCGCTGACGACGACCTCCTCGAAGCTGCCGTCCTCGAGGTATTTGACGAACTCGCTGTAGGGCACTGTCTCGGTCTGGCGAGATTGCACCCACAGGCTTTCCAGCAGCAAGATGGACAGAATCGCGAAGATGAGGTAGGCGAGGTTCCACTGCGTCTTCTTTTCCATGCAGGCGCCCTCGTGCGGGACAAGGTCCCCTTTGCGACGGGGAATGAATGGGAATGTAGGGTGCTCCGCTCCGGGTTACAAGCAGGCGCGGGACGGTTCACTCGATGACCACGTAGAAGGCCTCGTCGCCCCTCAACAGATAGAGAAGCAGCGCCTCCTCGGGCGAGCCGATGGCCTTGCGCAGCTCCGGGACGCGGGTCACGCGGATTCGATTGACCGAGAGGATCACGTCACCGGGCCGCAGGCCCGCTTGCCAGGCGGCGGATCCGCGCTCCACCTCGAGTACGGCCACACCCTCCAGACGGCCGTGCAGGGGGTGGCCCCCGGGGATCGGGCCCAGCAGCGCACCGGCCAGTTTGCGGCTGAACGTGCCTCCGGCGGCGCGGGTCTGCTCCGGGTCACCCACGCGCACGCGGAGGATCTTGCGTTTGCCGTCGCGCAGGATCTCCAGGCGCATGGACTCGCCGGCGCGAACCAGACCGATGGCGTTGCGCAGGGCCGCGCCGTCGCGGATCGGGTGTCCGTCGGCGCGCACCACGACGTCGCCGGGGCGCACGCCGGCCTTCTGCGCGGGCGAGTCGGGGAACACCCGGGCGATGACGGCGCCCTCGCGCCGGTCCAGACCGAAGGCCTGGGCCAGTTCGGGGGTCAGATCCTGGATGACGACGCCCAGATAGCCGCGCCGCACCTCGCCGTGGCGTACCAGTTGCTGCATGATCGCCCGGACCATGTTGCTGGGGATGGCGAAGCCGATGCCGATGTTGCCGCCCGAAGGCCCCACGATGGCGGCGTTGATCCCCACCAGCATGCCGTCGGTGGTCAGCAGGGGGCCGCCGGAATTGCCCGGGTTGATGGAGGCATCGGTCTGAATGAAGTTTTCGTAGCCCTCGATCCCTAGACCGGAGCGCCCCAGCGCGCTCACGATCCCGTAGGTGACCGTCTGTCCCAGCCCGAAGGGGCTGCCGATGGCGACCACGAAATCACCGACTCGCAGGGTGTCCGAGTCACCCAGCGGGATGGCGTGCAGGTCCTTGGCGTCGATCTGGAGCACGGCGACGTCGGCCTCGGGATCGGTGCCCACGACGCGGGCCTGGAAGCGCCTGCGATCGCGCAGCGTGACCGTGATGACATCCGCGCCGTCGATGACATGGTGGTTGGTGACGATATAGCCGTGGCTTGCGTCCACGATCACACCCGAGCCCACGCCCATTTTCTCTCGCTCGGGTTCGGGCAGGTCGAAGAAGCGCCGGAAAAAGGGATCGTCCAGGAGGGGGTGGCGCTGGACGCGGATCTGGGTTCGCGTGACGATGTTCACCACGGCAGGCAGCACCCGCTCCAGCATGGGCGCCAGCGTCTGCCGTCCGGGGGGCGGTGCTTTACCGAATGCGGGCGCGGCGGCGAGCAACAGCAACCCGAGCAGGGCCAGCGGGCGGAGATGGGACCGGCGTTTCCCGGCGCGCTGGGTGCGCCGTGCGGCCGGACCGGGGCCGCGCCGATCGCCGAGGGGCCTTCCGTGCGCCGCGAGTCCCGGGGAAATCACTGAAAATAACCCTGGTTGATCCACATGTGCGCCGCGATGCTGGCGGCGTAGCCCAGTGCGATGGCCGGTGTCCACTTGAGGTGGGAGAAAAAGGTGTACATGCCGCGGGCCTGACCCATCAGCGCCACGCCGGCCGCCGAGCCGATGGACAACAGGGACCCGCCCACGCCGGCGGTGAGCGTGACCAGCAGCCACTGACCCAGGGACATGTCGGGATTCATCTTGAGCACGGCGAACATGATCGGGATGTTGTCCACGATGGCCGAGAGCAGGCCCACGGCCACATTGGCCGGCGTCGCGCCCCAGCCGGTGTAGATCACTTCGCTGACATGGGCAAGGTAGCCGATGAATCCGAGTCCGCCCACGCACATCACCACGCCGTAGAAGAAGAGCAGGGTGTCCCATTCGGCCCGGGCGATCCGGTTGAACACGTCGAAGGGGACCACGTCACCGATTCGGCCCGCCTCGTCGGCGTTCTCGCGCAGGGTACGGTGTGCCTGCATCTTCAGGTAATACCCGAAGAACTGCAGATAGGCCAGTCCCGTGAGCATTCCGGCCACCGGCGGCAGATGGAGGAAGTTGTGGAAGGAGACCGCGGTGGCGATGGTCAGCACGAACAGGGCGATGATCCGTCTTGCCCCCGGCAACATCGCCGCGTCTTCCCGCACTGCGCCGGGGGCCGAGGCCGGGACCGCGAAATGCATCACGAGCGCCGGCACGACGAAGTTGACCACCGAGGGGACGAACAAGGCGAAGAAGGTCCAGAAGTCCACCATGCCCGCCTGCCACACCATCAGGGTGGTGATGTCGCCGAACGGGCTGAACGCCCCGCCCGCGTTGGCCGCCACCACGATGTTGATGCAGGCCAGGGCCACGAAGCGCGGGCTGTCCTTGCCCACGGCCAGCACCACCGCGCACATGAGCAGCGCGGTGGTCAGATTGTCGGCCACCGGGGAGATGAAGAACGACAGCCATCCGGTCATCCAGAATAGCGCGCGGAACCCGAAGCCCTTGCGTAGCAGCCACGCGCGCAGGGCGTCGAACACACCCCGTTCGTCCATGGCGTTGATGTAGGTCATCGCCACCAGGAGGAAGAGCATGAGCTCGGCGTATTCCTCCAAATTGTGGCGCAGGGCCTCCTCGGCCGGGTGGGGCATCCCATGGGCCACGTACACATAGGCGATCAAGGCCCAGATGACGCCCGCGGCCAGGATCACCGGTTTGGACTTGCGCAGATGCGTGAATTCCTCGGCCATGACCGCCAGGTAGGCGATCGCGAACACGGCCAGTGCCGCATAGCCTACGGGGTGGTGAGTGAGATCGAGCAGCTCGGCGCCCTGTTCTGCGGAAAAGGCGGGTCCCGCCACCGGTGCAAGGAACATGAACAGGATTCCCTGGAACAGGAGGTTGCGTGATTGGGGCATGGGAGGCTCCTCAATACACCAGATTCATCATCACCAACATGACCGCAAGGAACAGCCCGGTCATGATGCCGCCGGCGCGCATGAAGTCCGGGACCCGGTAGCCGCCGGGGCCCATGATCAGCGCGTTGACCTGGTGCGTGGGGATCAGGAAGGAATTGGACGTGGCGATGGCCACCGTCAGCGCGAACACGGCCGGATCCGCCCCGGCGCGGATGGCGATGTTGATGGCCAGGGGCACCAGCAGCACGGTGGCGCCCACGTTGGACATGACTAGGGTGAAGAAGGTGGCCAGCACGGCGATCGCCAGTTGCAGTACCCAGGCCGGCACGTCGCCCAGCACCGAAAGGGTCTGTTCGGCGATCCAGGCCGCCGTGCCCGAGGTCTCCACCGCCAGGCCCAGGGGGATGAGGCTGGCGAGCAGGAACACCGTCTTCCAGCTCACCGCGCGGTAGGCCTCCTCCATGCGCAGGACGCCGGATAGGACCATGCCCATGGCGCCGGTGAGCAGGGCCACCGAGAGACGGATGTCGGTGAACAGGACCAGGGACAAGGCGACCAGGAAAGCCGCCAGCGCCCAACGTACCTTGTGGGGCCGCAACTCCTCGTGGGGATACTCGGTGGTGACCACCACGAAATTGGGGTCGTGCTCCAGCCGGGCCAGGGCATCCCAGGTGGTGTGCACCACCAGGGTGTCGCCGGCCTGGAGTTTCATATCGCGGATGCCGTCTCCCTCGCGGTAGGTCTTCCCCTGACGGTGCAGCGCCACCATGGCGATCCCATAGGTCTTGCGCATCCACACGTCGCGGGCGCTCTTGCCGATGAGCTGCGAGCCCGGAGGGATCACCACCTCTGCGATCCCCGCCTTGGTCGGCGCGAGCTGCTCGGTGAAGGTCTCCAGATCGTCGCGCAGGATCAGACCATAGGCCTCGACGAAGCGCTGGACATGCTCGGGCGAGGCCAGGATGCCCAGGACCGTGTTCGGCTCGATGCCCACGTCGCGGGCCAGCCCTCCCGGGCCGATGCGCAGATCGTCGGTGCCGCGCAGGGCGGCGATGACACGGATCCGGTGTTGCTTTTCGATGTCGTCGAGTTTTTTCCCCACCAGCGGGCTGTCCGGGGGCACGACCACTTCATACAACGCGTAGTCGATGCCGTAGACCTTGCGGAAATACGCCATGGTATTGGCCGCCGTAGCGCCCTCGCCCTTCTGCGCCGGGAGCACCAAACGGCCCGCCAGGATGAAATAGATGATCCCGGCGGCCACCAAGGCCAAGCCCACCGGCGTGACCGAGAACAGGCCCCAGGTGTGGACCTCCTGGTCCGGGGGCAGGGCCTGGTTGGAGGTGAGGATCAGGTCGTTCAGGAGGATCAGGGGACTCGATCCCACCATGGTCACGGTGCCCCCCAGGATGGCGCAGAAGCCCATCGGCATGAGCAGGCGCGACAGGGGGATCCCGGAACGGGCCGAGATGCGGCTCACCACCGGCAGGAACAGCGCCGCCGCTCCCACGTTCTGCATGAACGAGGAAATGATGGCGACGGTGCCCGAGATGATGGGGATGATGCGGGTCTCGGTGGTCCCGCCGATCCTGAGGATCCAGGCCGCCACGCGGCTCATGATGCCGGTCTTGTCCAGGCCGGCGCCGATGATCATGACCGCAATGATGGAGATCACGGCGTTGCTGGCGAAGCCGTCGAACAGCCGTGTGGCGGGCACCAGGCCGGCCTCCAGGCCCATGACCGGGGCGAACAGCGTGGTCAGACCGAGCAGGACCATCACCGTCACTGCCGCCACGTCCACCTCCACGATCTCGAAGGCGAACAGGTAGATGGTGAGCAGCAGAAAACTGCAGACCCAGGCGATCTGAACGGTGGGCACCGCCTGGAACAGATAGAAGGCCATCAGCAAGAAGACGCCCGCCGTGATCCAGGGTCGCAGGCTCCGTCCTTGAGCGGTCGCCTGCCGGGACGCTTCGTCGACGATGCTCGTGTCATCGGCCACCCTAGCACTCCCCTTCGGCTGTGTTTCGGAACCCGACCCGCTGGCGGTAGGCATGGATGCGCCACCCGGCCGGTGTGGCAAAACGGCGGAATCCTACCACACCCATCGGCACGGCCCGCGGGTCGCCTGCTCTCCAGAGGCCGGGACCGGGTGGGCGGTATCCGTGGGCTCGGATTTTCCCGGGCTCGGCCTTTGGGCTACCATTCCCATTTTTTCTGCGGGGTGATGCATGCCGGGACGACAAAGACGTGGGTTTTGGGCCGGGGTCGGGTTGCTCGTGCTCGGCGGATGGCAGGGTGCGGTCCATGCGGCCCCGTTCGGTTCCGGTGGCTGGTTGCTCGACACGGATGATCTGCGGGGCTACGTGGGCCTGCGTTACGGTCAGTCGCTTTACGCCACCAGCCGGATCAGCCGCGATCTCAAAGTCGCCTCCAACCGGGGCAATGACGCCTACAACGCGGTGGTGGGTCTGGATCTGAGCCGATACCTGGGACTGGAGCTCGCGCTCAACTACCTCGAGGGCGACATCACCGGCGAGGGTTTCGGCAAGATCGGCGAACAGACCGTCTATACCATCGTGCCGCAGATCCGGCTGCGTTACCCGCTGGCCGACGGACGCATGGTGCCCTACCTGGTGGGTGGGCTGGGTTGGGGCGTGAGCGAGTTCAGCGACGGGACGGCCGAGGCCGTCAACCGCCCCGATGCCATCGTGCCCACCGGGCGGGAGAACGACCTGGCCGGTACCCTGGGCGCAGGCTTCGAATATTACCTGGCGCCCAACCTCTCCCTGGATCTGGAGGCCAAATACATCTTCTTTTCCACCGTTACCCAGACCAAACGGGGACGCAAGCCGCCGCAGGACATTCCGGATCCCTTGCCTCCGGTGCCCGGTGTGGGCGAGCCGGGGCCCGAGCAGAACCTGGATCTGGACAATATCGTCTTCTCGGCGGGGTTGCGGATGTATTTCCCGCGGGCCGGGGCCGCGGACCAGTTTCAGGGGGTCCATTGGCGCACGGCCGGCGAGGACGACAAGCGCGGTTATCTCGCCTTGCGCGTCGGCGCCTGGTGGTTGCAATCGAGCCGTGAGTTCACGCCGGGATTCCTCGCCTCCGACAACGAGAAGCAGCAGCTCACCAGCGGCTCGCTCGGGCTCGACTGGAATCGCTATCTGGGCGCGGAGTTCGCCGTGGACTATTACGAGTTCGAGGTCAACGCCCGGGACGGCGGTTTCAAGGTGAACGAGTACAGTGTCTGGGCGTTTCTGGGTCAGCTTCGCGCCCGCTATCCCCTGTGGGACGACCGGCTGATCCCCTACGCGGTGGTGGGGCTGGGCGCCGGATTCACCGAGCCCAACGACTCCACCCCCGAGGGACATCTCACCAAGATGCCGGCGGGACAGAACTGGACGTTGGCCTGGGCCGCGGGGGGTGGCCTGGACTGGATGATCGCGCCGAACATCGCTCTGGAGGCGGAGGCCAAATACCTCTCGCTGCATCCGGACGTGGGTGTGGAGGGACGCTTCCAGGAGCCGCGGATCCAGCAGGGGGGCAAGGTCGATTCGCTGCTCTTTTCGCTGGGCGTGCGGGTGTTCTTCCCATGAAAGGAGTGGGACACGCCTCGCGCCCGGCCGGCACCCGTTGGCTGGTGGTGCTCGGTCTGGTGCTCGCCTGGCCGGGGGTGTTGCAGGCCCGCGCGGTGGACAACGCCTGGGAAATGCCCCCGCTGACGCTGACGGATATCGAGGGCCGGGAGCGCAATCTCCACGACTGGGCGGGACGGGTGATCCTGCTCAATTTCTGGGCGACCTGGTGCGGGCCGTGCCGGCTCGAGATTCCGGAACTGATCCGGTTCCAGGAACGCTACGGACCGCAGGGCCTGCAGGTGGTCAGCGTGGGCATCGACGAGGCGCGCAAGTTGCGCAACTACGCCCGTTCCATCGGCATCAACTATCCGGTGCTGGTGGTCGGTCAGACCCGCGGGGCCGAGCTGCTGCGCCGATGGGGTGACCGGGCCGGCGTATTGCCGTTCACCGTGGTGATCGGTCGCGACGGGCATCTGGTCTTCATGCGCCAGGGAATCTTCGACCGGGAAGCCTTCGCTACCTATGTCGCCCCGCTGCTGCAGGTCCCCGAACCGAAGCGGGAATGAGGTCGTTCGCTGACCGCACACGGTGCCTTCCATACCGCGCTTCGCCTGGGCAGGTCGGTGCTGGCGAAAAACTTTGAATGACTGATACGGCTGCGAAAAGTTCCCGCGCAAGGGGTGACAAATCGCAATCGACGCGTATACCCTATGCGCCAGGCTGCGGTTTGTGGTTCGCCCGTGGCTGGGGTAGGTGCCCGCAGGAGCTGGGGCGGCGGTTCTGAGGTGATGATGAGCCGTGTCTCGCGCGGTCCCGCTGCACCCGTGCCGGGGTACACAACAAGAAGTTCGGTTCCCAGGGAGATGACCCACATGAGAACGAAACTGGCGCTGTCGATCGCGGCCGTGGTGGCTGGCCTGACAGCTTGCAATACCACGCCCGCCGGGGGAGGAACCCAGCCGGAGGGCAAGGCTGCGGCCGTGGATCCCACCAAGCCCAAGAACGACTACAACATCACCATCAACTATGAGCTCGGCATGCACTGCACCGGGTTCGATTTCACGTATTGCTGTGTCTTGCCCCCCTACAACTCGATCCAGAGTCAGGTCGTCAAGACGGCCCGGGGGCCCAACGACAAGCCGAAGCTGCTCGGCGCCGATCCCAAGGATCCCTCCGTCCTGGTGGACGGCGACAAGCGCTTCAAGCTCGCCTATGGGCATGTGGACAACACCTACTCCGAAGGCACCAAGCTGGCCTATTGGAACGTGCCGTACGACGTCAACGGGGACGGCAAATACGGCAAGAACGAAAACGTGGCCAACGCCTACTGGACGCACCTGTACGTCTACAAGGACCTGAAGGGCAGCAACCCCAAGAACACCAGCAAGGACAGCGAGAAGAAGGTGGTGGGTCTGGACATCCCCGTGCCGGTGGACAATGGGCCGGCCGGAGCGGCGGTGCCGAGCCCCATGAAGGGTGGGCATCTGCATTACACCGGGGAGAAAGGCACCATCGTCTACACCAAATCGCCCGTGTTGGACAACGTGCCCATCGTCCTGACCAACCCGGGCATCTGGGACGCGCTGGGTCTGCCGCTGACGCCGTTCCTGGACAGCGACGTGCGCAAGAATCCGCTGCAGCTGGTGGAGACGGACATCCAGCCTTATCAGAAGGCCTGGGTCGCCCTCGTGGACGCGGAGACCGGCGAGCCCGTGCTCGACAGCCATACGGGCAAGCCGATCAAGTTCTATGGCGACAATCCCATCGACGTGCCCAACTGCTTCAACTGCCATTCCAACGAGAACGCCAACGGCAAGAAGTACACGCTGTACAAGCAGGAAAAGGCGTTCTGGAAGGCGTTGGGCGCCAGCGACTGGATGGCCAACCTGAAGGCCACTTCCATCTCGGTGCTGCAGATCCACGACGCCAAGCACGGCACCGACTTCCTCAAGAACTACGATCCCAACAGCCGGGCGACGGCCAACCGGATCGGGCGAGACCCGGTGCTCTGCCAGAAGTGCCACGCCGACAACGTGATCGCGGTGCTCAAGTCGCGGGGCGTGCTGGAGGTCACCACGGGCAAGAAGATCCCCGGCGATACGCCGATCCCACCGCTGACCCAGGCCATCCACCACGCGCACCAGAAGAATCGTCCGCTGGCCGATTCGCAGGGGCGCACGGGGGCCTGTCAGGGGTGTCATCCGGCCCACCGGCTGGACCGCAGTCTGGACGGCTATCCGATCACCAAGGACGGCAAGAACGCCTACGCCAACGCGGACAACCGCGACGCCAAGGGCGGCTGCTACGTGGGGCGTGACGTGCACTCCAACCCCAATCTCACGCAGGACATCGACACGCCGGTGTACCTGAATGCCATCGGCAAATGGCTGCAGGCCAACGTGTCCAACCTGCGCAACGGAGGCAAGGGGCTGTGGTGCACCAACTGCCACAATCAGCTCTCCCGCGAGCTGTATCAGCGCGACAACCTGCAGAACGCCTTCCTGCAGACGGGCGAGACCCTGCGCAACAAGTCGCTGGAGGAGATCGCCAAGGCCATCGGCGTGAGCATGAAGGAGCTGGAGGACAAGTACATGGACCCGAAGGTGGTGCTCGACAAGAACGGGCATGACACCGAGGGCAAGTCCGGCATCCTTCTCACCTGGGCCAAGAAACGTCTGGTCCCGGATATCGCCGTGATCGCGCTGAAGGGCAACGGTCCGCTGGTGCACAAGGACGAGGACGGCGACATCAATGTCACCATTCTCTCGGCCAATCCGGCCGTGGATCCGGCATCCCTGAAGCTGCCGGCGGGCGCCACCGGGGCCGCGGCGGTGCCTTACGAGGCCGCCACCCACGGCCGTGACTACTGGCTCTCGCCGGGTGCGCCTCACTGCGCGGACTGCCACGCGGCCCCGTTCGTGGAGGGGCAGGGCGGTGTCGCCTACCCGATCAACCAGCCCGGCAAGTACAGCCTGATGCGCTATTCCAAGGGCCATTCGGGGCTCGCGTGTCAGGCCTGCCACGAGTCCATCCACGGTCTGTATCCGGTGACGCCGGACGTGGACGTGACGACCTATGAGCAGGCACCGCAGTACAATCCGGACGGGACCCACGGGCCGCTCAAGTGCGCCGCCTGCCATCAGACCGACAAGGCGGGCGTGCCGCTGATCGCCAAGGGCAAGACCTACAAGGGCAAGCCCATCTCCGGCGACTACGACGCCGCTGTGGCCTGGATGCACGCCACGGCGCCGGATCTCGGTGGGAAGATTCCGCCGAGCAAGTAGGCAGCCTGTGGGTGGTGGTCCGGGGCGGGCTAGGGATGGCTGCCCCGGCCACGGCGCAAGACGCGCTTCATTGGCGAAAAAGCGGGGGGCTCAGGCCCCCCCTTTTTTTGAAAGGAGATTTCCCCATTGCACGGGATTCGAGGAGAGCGTGTTCATGAGGTCTTTTACTCTTAAAAACGCTGGATGCATCTGTGGCTTCACGGCGATTCTGGCGCTCAGCGGGCCGGTGGTCTCGCAGGCCGTATCCGCCCCGCAGGTGCTCGCCAAGGTGGGCGATGCGACGATCACTGCCGTGGAGCTCGAGCAGGCGCTGATGAGCTCGCCGGTGGCCGACCAGCTCCTGGCCATGGATCCCGACGAACAGGCGCGGATCCGGGGGGACATGCTGGTGCGGCTGGTGGATTTCGAGCTCCTGTACCAGGAGGCGCTCGCTCAGCACCTGGATCAGACCCCTCAGTTCCAGCGAGAGATGACGAACTTCCGCACCGGACTGCTGGCGCAGCGGTATGAGCAGAAACTACGCGAGGAAGCCCGGATCCCCGAGGAGGTCGAGGAGCGGATTCGCGAGCGGTTCAAGGGGGACGGCGATGCCATCGAGGCGGCCCGTTCGGTCTATGTCGCGCGCGCCTACAAGGAATTGAAGTCCAAGCGGATCGAGGCGCTCAAACGGCGTTACGGCGTGAAGGTGTATCCGGAACGTCTGGAGCGGGATCCGAAACCTGACACGGTCCTGGCTGAAGGGGACAAGTTCCGGGTCTACTATCGGGATTTGGTGTTCGGTTCCGCCGAAAAGCCGATGGAGGAGTACACACAGCTCGATGCCCTGGTGGAGCTGCTGGTCTTTGCACGCGCGGGCCTCGAGGCCGGTCTGGACATCGCCGACCAGATGAAGGAGTTCCGGCACGATCTGCTGGCCCGAATGGTGGTGGACCGCAAGCGGAAGGAATGGATCCCCGACCGCGAGACATTGGTGAAATACTTCCAGGCCCACCCCGAATTGGGCAGGATCGCCGAGAAGCGCGAGATCGCGCAGATCGTGGTCAAGACGCGCGAGCAGGCCGAGGCGCTGCGCAAGCGCATCCTGAACGGAGAGAGCTTCTACAAGCTGGCGAAGGAATACAGCATCGATCCCTACGGCCGCAAGAATGCCGGCCAGATGGGATGGCTGCCGGAAGGCTCGGGCATGCCGCAGATCGAGGCTGCCCTCAAGGGGCTCAAGGATGGCGAGGTGAGCGAGGTCATCGAGACCCCCAAAGGCTTTCATCTCGTCATGATCGCGCAGCGAATCCCCGGCAGGGAACAGGCGTTCGACGATGTGGTGGACCGCGTGGAGCGTGCGTTGCTGCAGGAGAAGATGGCCGGCTACCTTCAGGAACTGGCCAAACGCTACCCCATCGTATGGACCATGGAGGACCACGAGGAATCACGGCCTTCGTCAACCGGGTCCCGCGAGGCGGCCGCCGAAGGTGGCACGTGAAGCTCCTCGCAGGTCCAGAGGGAGGGGACCGCCGAGGGTCACACGGGAATCGTGCCGCCGACTTGATGTAGATTATGGCGTGTGCCTTCCGGCCCAAGGAAAGTAGGCGGCGGTCGTACAGACCGTAGGTACGCCGGTTGCAGTGGTCGTTCTCCGGCAAGGAAAGTTCGTTGTGCGCGTACCCCTTAGCAGGGTGTTGAAAAACGTCGCGAGAAGCCCGGATGCAAGGCGCGCGCAGCGCAGCGACCGAGTCATATCAAAGAGATAGGCGAGGGAGCGAGCAGCGCGCAACGCCGCAGGCGGGTTTCGCAGCAGTTTTTCAACGGCCTGTTAGGGTGTCGCGGATACGGCATCAGGTAGAGAGGAGGTGGACGAACCATGAAGAGAAAAATCATGAATGGAAAATGGCTTGG
>Ga0256841_1000170_pt1 | contig 72512 bp, 46 predicted proteins | sample 356308metaG_FD_185971 | JGI IMG/M metagenome (GOLD analysis project Ga0256841, IMG submission 185971) | Hydrothermal vent microbial communities from Mid Atlantic Ridge, Atlantic Ocean - 356-308 | ecosystem: Environmental > Aquatic > Marine > Hydrothermal vents | place: Atlantic Ocean: Mid... | reverse complement strand
CAATCGTCGGCACGTGTGACCTTACGGAGTATTTGGAGTCCAAATCCGCTTTCCATAAAACAGGGTGATTGTCCACTCCCTGTCCTTCGTCCGATGTATCTTGTTTTTGACAGGCAATCAATGTTACCGCGAATGTTATTAACCATAATAAATGTCTCATATTTATTTGATTGTATTCATTTTATATATCTGAAATAACTACTCCCTCATCCCCGAAAGAATTATCAACACTTCCGTCTTCATTGAAACGCATAATGAAAAAATCCGTATCCTGATCCAAAAACGGATTGTTTACCCTCATCTCTCCCGTAACAATAATTTTTCCAAAGCTTTTTATTACAGCCAAATCATTTACCATATACAAATCATCAAAACTATTTATCGCAATGCCATTCTCCCCGAAAGCAGGATTTAATTCACCGTTTGGTAAAACATCAGCTATGACAATATTCTTTTTGTCTTCTCCCAGTATGAGGAAATTCCCGTTTTGTTGGACAAAAACAGAACGGGCTGCAAAAGTATTATCCGGACAACACATATTAACCGCTATTCCTTCCTGTCCGAAATCACTGTCCAAACTTCCGTTTTGATTAATCCTTGCAAATAATAAATCATCAAAGTCTATTAAACCAAGTGAAAGATATTTGTCATCCCCGGTGTTATTTATACATAAATTTCTATCAATATCATATCCCATATCGGCAAGGAGCTTTCCGTCTCCACTGAAAGTCGTATCCAAACTTCCGTCGAGATGAAGTCTGAGCATAGGAACAATACTTTGATTTTCAGCGGTATTTCCCAGTAAAACAATTTTTCCATCTTGCTGAATCATTTGATAGGTACAAGTCGTATTGAAGCTATTGAAGTCAAAGCTTGCCATTCCGTCCGAGCCGAAATCTGCAATTTCCTGTCCGTTTTGATCCAACAGGGAGACAAAAAAACTATTGCGGGATTGTGCCTCGAATGATTTTGCTCCGCTTATCAAAATATTGTTATTTCCCGTAAGTTCCAAAGAGTGAATTGCAACGGAGCTGTATTTTTTTATTCCCATACTGCCAAAGGAGTTGTCAATATTACCGTCGGCGGAATAGCGGGCAATATAAGATTCCGCAATATCTCTCTCAGGGGTAATACTTGCAGAATAAAGAATCTTCCCGTCATTTGTAATAGTAATCCTACAAACTAACGATTCAAAACTGCCAAGTTGCTTAGGAGTAAAAACTATTCCTTCATCCCCGAAAACGGAATCAACAAGACCGTTTTCCAAATATTTCACAAGTGAAAGCGAAGGTCCTCCTTTATTATCACGTATGACATATCCGAGCACAATTATTTCACCTGTCGGAAATGTAGTTACCGCTTTTATTTTATTTATGCTTTCGTGAATCATATAATCCTCCCAGGTATCATTTTCTCTATTACAGGAATTTGCCAGTAACAAAATGAAAACAGCGAGAAAAAATATCAAAAGGCTTTGCGGTCTTTTTGTATTCATAATATTTTTTTATGCAAAGATAAAAAAAAATCCCTTAGTAACAAATATCGAAATCCGTCTCCCTATTTAGCAAGCCAATTTTCAGGATTCAGCAGTGATTTACCTTTCCACAATTCGAAATGCAGTTCGGTTTTGGCATTTTTGGTATCGGTATGAATAACTCCCAACTTCTGTTTTGCAGCAACTACATCTCCCTTTTTGACATTCACCTCCATAAGATTTGAATAAACCGACAAATACTCGCCGTGCCTTACCATTACAACATAGTAATAATTGGGTATTGAAATCACACGGGTAACGGTACCGCCGAAAACAGCTCTTGCCTCTTCATCTTTGTCGGTCAAAATATCAATGCCGTTGTTTTTTGTCTTAATGTTTTTCAAAACAGGATGGGCGTGTGTGCCGAAAGTACTTGAGATAATACCCCTATTCACCGGCCAGGGCAATCTCCCTTTGTTGGATGCAAAATCTTTCGACAGCTTCAACTCCGAAGGGGTGAGTGCAAACCCGGATGTTTCGGTCGTCCCCGACTTTTTCGATGCAAGCCTGATCTCCTCGGCAATTATCTTTTCAATTTCTTTCTCCAATTTACGTGCTGCCTTCTCTTTTTTTCTTATTGCCGCCTTTAATTCCTTCTCTTTTGAAGTCAGTTTTCTGAATGTGCTATTCTGCTGTTTCTTTTCAAGGTTAAGATTATTCTTTTCATCCTCAAGCGATTGAACCAAAAGTACTTTTTCGGCCTTTACTCCTTTAAGCTTTTCAATAGTTTTGTTTATCTCATTTTCGGTTTTAATTATAAGCTCTGCCTGATTTCGCCTGTAAGCCGTATATTGCTGAAAATACTTGATCCTTTTATATGCCTGATTAAAGTCTTTTGAAGAAAAAACAAACATCAGCTTATCATAGGTGTTACGGTTTTTATAAGCGTAAAAAATCATCTTTGCATACTCATCCTTCAGATTTTTCAGGTCGCTGTTCAACTCTTTCAGGATTTCATTGTTAAGCGATATCTGTTCATCAACAGTTTTAATCTGGGAGTTAATATTTTGAATGAGTTTTTCGCGGCTTGATATCTGCCGTTTTAAGATAATCAACTGATTCAGTGTGATTTTTTTTGTTTTTTTGGTCTCTTTCAGAAGTTTATTGTTATATTCAATCTCCTTTTCGATTTGTTGTTTTGAAGCCTGTAGTTTAGCTTTTTTATCTTGAGAATAAACAGGGCTATTAACTGTAAGCCATATCAGGAAAAGTAAAGCAGCGGTGTAAAAGGCATTCTTTTTATTTTCCGTATTCCTCATTTTATTACTCCTTTTCAAACAGGTAAAAAACTTCAAAGTTAAGCTATTATTGAATACGTGAATATTTTGAAGGAATTTTAAACGGAAATTTTGTGGGTTTGTCAGTAGTTATTCTTGAGTATTGCAATTTAATGTCAATGGGTTTGTCGGCCGAAAGTTTATAAAGTATTGTTTCCGGGAACAGTTGTCCGTCAACATCCCTGAAATCGGAATATCTGGCTTCGAGCTTCCTGCTGTTCTCCACTGTCTCCTTTATCTTCATCCGCGTAATCTTAAAAGTCTCGGGATTGAGATAGATGTTCTGAATAAAAATACGACCGGCATCTTCGGCTGTCTTCACATATTTTTTAAGCTTGTGTCTTCCCGCCGTAACAAGGTGATACTCTTTGCTGTCGTAACTTGCGTGAAATTTACCGTCATCATAATATGTCAGGTCATTACCGAGAATTAATGACTGCAACACATCATAATCCACATTGGAATTAAGAAAATCCGTTACAAACCTGTTATCACCGAGGAAGTAGGTTTTTTTAAGACGGTTCAGGAATTTAACGGAATCATTAGTGATAAGAATCCTTGCCATTTCAATACCAAGCGCAGGTGATAACGAAATCCATATAGCACTGTCGCGTCTTATCCTCAATTGGCCTTTCAATGTATTTTTCTTGCCGTCTATTATGAGTTCGATGTTGAATTTTGCAACCAGATATTCAAACCTGAATTGGTTCTCTTTCAACTTTTCGAAGAGATAATCGGCTCCATACTCTTTCAACGGTTTTTTTACTACGCTTCTTGATGTTTTACAGGATTGAAAAACAGCAAAAAACAAGACAACAGCCAATAAGATCTTTATTTCTTTATAAATCTTCACTTCAAACTAATTATTACTCCACCAATTTTTTCTGTTTTATTTTCATATCCAGGTTTTCAGAACCTCCGCCACCTGTATTTTTCGCCTTTTCCCAATACTTCAGAGCCTCCTCTTTTTTGTCGAGTTTCCACAAGATATCGCCGTAATGCTCAAGCACATCGGCATCCTTATCGCCTCCGTTGTCAAGAGCCTGTTTTACGAGATATTCGGCATCACTATAATTTCCTTTTTTATATAAAACCCAGCCGTAAGTATCAAGATTGGCGGAGCTGTTGGGTTTCAAATCAACCGACCTTTTAGCCATTTCGGCGGCTTTGTCGAGATCTCTATCTCTCAATGAAAGATAATATGCATAATTATTCAGGACAAAACTGTTATCCGGATTTATTTTCAAAACATCGTCATAACACTTATCCGATTTTTCATAATCTCCAACCTGATTATATGCATCTCCGAGATAGGTAAGAAACTGCTCTTTCAATTGGTCATTATCAACAACATAGCTAACACCCGTGCTCAAGATATCAATACACTTATCCCACTCCTTTTTCATATAGTACACACCTCCGGCAAAAAGATAGGGCAAAGGCATCTCAGGAAAAAGGTCAATGGTTCGCAAACTCTCGTCAAGCAATGCATCGTTATCTTCAAGTTGTGATTCAATGAAAAGAAGCTGTTCCCAAACCACATATTTACTGCTGTCCATTGAGATTACCTTGCGAAAAGCCATACGGGCATCTTCAAAACGATTGTCCTGATATAGCAGGTCACCATAGATAGACCAGGCTTTGGGATCATCGGGATGTACTTTTATCAATATTTCTGCAAGCTGAAACGCTTCATCCTTGTTGTCTTCATAATACTCATTGGCAGTGTAGTACGAAAGCAATATTTGAACTTTGGTATCAATATCAAGGTTTTTGTTGGAGAAACCTTTTTTCAACTCCTCAAAAGCCTTTTCAAAGTCCCTGTTCTTTTTGTAATAGTCTGCCAGCGAAACGTGAATGTACGGATCATCCGGATCAAGTTCTTCAATTTTACGGTATGCCTCAAGGGCTTTGTCGTCCATTCCCGCCGACATATACAATTCCGCAATTACTCCCCAATACTTAACCTCCTTGGGGTAGTGCTCAATGAGTTTTTCTATTTCGGCAATGGCTTTTTCAGGCTTCTTTTCCTGAAGGTAAAGCTCTTTTTTCTTCATTGACACCTCCTCGGTGATGCCTATCTTTTCTTCAAGTTTATCGAATGTTTCAATGGCCTTATCTATTTTGTCAGCATATATATATGCTATCGCAAGCCTGTTGTAATAATCCGGATTATTGGGATTCAATTCCAAAACCCTTTTAAAGACATCCACCGCAGCATCATATTGTTCGAATGATTGCAACAAACTACCATAAAGCAGGAGATAGAACTTGTTGCCGGAATCAATTTTCGTTGCCTGCCGTGCATATATTAATGCTTCGTGTCTGTTGTTTTTCATCAGGCTGATCTTTGCCAGTTCAAACATTGCGGCGGCATCATTGGGATTTAACTCAATACACTTCTTGTATAATTTGGCGGCTTCATCATAATCACCCGTTATGTATGCTTTTGTAGCATCATAATAAACAGAAGAATTGTCTTTGGGTTTTCCCTCCTTCTCCCCCGACGCCGATGATAGTTTCTCTCCCGATTTACAGGAAAAAACCAGTAACGGTATAATAAAAAATAAAACTGTTCGGAATTTATAACGCATATATATTAATTTTAGCTCTGTATTTCAGGTGCTTACACAATAACCAAAAAGATTGTCAAACTCCGGTGCTACCGAATCCGCCGGCACCGCGCTCGGTCTCTTCCAGTTTTTCCACCTCTATCCATTCGGCCTGCTCGTGACGCGCAATTACCATCTGTGCTATCCGTTCACCATCGTTAACAACAAATTCTTCATTGGAAATGTTTGCAAGTATTATTTTTATTTCACCCCTGTAGTCCGCATCAATTGTGCCCGGTGTATTTAAAAGAGTGATACCCTTTTTAATGGCTAAGCCGCTTCTCGGTCTTATCTGGGCTTCGTAACCTGCCGGGAGCTCAATGAACAGACCTGTGGGTATAAGACTTCTTTCAAGCGGTTTCAAAACTACCGGAGCATCAAGGTCAGCACGCAGGTCAACTCCCGCCGAAGCCTTGGTTTCGTACGCCGGCAATTTGTGTTTCGATTTATTGACTATTTTTATTTGCATATTGCTATCAGCTTTAAAGCGTGCAAAATTACATAAAATTGTGGATGTGAGGGTTAAGAGATGTTAAAAAAGAAAATTTCATCGTACTGAAATAAATTAAAGAAATCACCGCTATCGAAACATCCCCCAAATGACAATAAACAATATATTCCCACAAAAAAAACTTTCCGGCGATTTTGAAAATTAAAATTTTTTTTTTATACTTTTGTATCCATTCTTTATCAAAACAATCTGAATATAAATTAAATATCACTCTAACTTACATACTTGAAAAATGGATTAAAAATCAATAAATCATAAAACTATGAAAACAACAATTTCAATTTTGCTAACGGCTTTCTTCGGGCTGTTTTTATCGGTACAAGTAAATGCGCAAAGTTGCATTTACTGCAATTCTAACACAATATCAGGCACTGCAAGTGCAATTGGTGAGGGAAATATTGCAAGCGGTGATTATTCTCTGGCAGTTGGAAACCAAAGTGAGTCTATTGGAAATACTTCATTTGCTGCCGGTTTTAAAGCAAAAGCACTGGGAGATTATTCAATTGGTTTAGGTGTAGGAGCTGAAGCATTGAAATATCGTTCATTTGCTATTGGAACTTCTGCCATTTCGGATGGGGATGATTCTTATGCTTTCGGAGTTAATGTTAAATCAACAGCCACTGGTTCAATCACTTTTGGATTTGGTCCACTGGGCTCACAATTTCTTGAAAATACTACTGAGTATTCAATGATATTTGGTTTTGGTAGTGTTTATCCCACTCTATTTATTAGGAAATCTTATGCTATTGATAAAACAGGACGTATTGGCATTGGTAATGTTACGTCTCCTGAAGCTAAATTACACATAAGAGCGGATGATAATGAGGATGCTTCCTTATTCCTTGAAACAACGAGTCAGCAATACTCCGGGAAATTAATGATCGGAGATGAAAATCATTCAATTAAGGCTAAACCTGAAAGTAATTTCGAATTCACTACAGAGACAGATAAGAATTTCGTTTTCCAAAATGGTAGCATATTTATTCAAGATTCCTTTGAAGGCTTAATTTTGAAATCTCCCGACGGCCAATGCTGGAAAGGAACAGCCAGTAATGATGGTGATTTTATTTTGGAAAATGTTGATTGCAGTCAGCTTACGGGAAACGAAAACCCTTCGGATGTTTCGCAAAAAGCTGCCCGTATCTTCCCCAACCCTACGGGAAACAAAGTATTCGTTGAAATCCCGGCAGGAACACGGCAACCTTATGTTTCTGTTTATAACGAACAAGGAGTTTTGCTGCTAAGTATGGAGTTATCACCCGGAAAAAATCCGGTCTCTCTGAAAAGAATTGCTAAAGGTGTGCTTATCGTAAAGGTGTTCAATAGTTCCGGAGAGATTATCTCCACCGAAAAGATAATGCATAAATAAAAAACAGTTGCTTGTTTTTCGGATTGTTTTTATTAATTTTGTTATACCGAAAGAAATCAGGTTTGCAACTTTATTGGTTGATTTCTTTCGAGTATAACTGGTTCTAAGAAGGTTTGTTTTTGCAAACCTGTCAAGAACCAGTATAAAAACACTCCGGAGATGAAAAGCAAAGGAATAATAATATTTTTTCTGTTTTCCGTTGCAATAGCCGGATATGGCCAGCAGATAACCCAAACCGTCAGAGGCAGGGTTATGGATAAAGATTCGCGTATCCCGTTGCCGGGCGCAAACCTGATAATTGACGGTTCGGACCCGCTCATCGGAACAACAACCGACGAAAACGGATATTTCACCTTTGGTAAACTTCCCGTAGGAATTTATAATATCAAAGTTTTTTATCTCGGCTATAATGAGGTGACCTTACGCAACATACAACTTAATTCCGGCAAGGAAAAGGTCTTGAATATCTATCTTTCCGAAACGGTACAAAATCTTAAGGAAGTTGTTGTAAAAGCCAATGTGAATAAAGCCGAGGCACTGAACAAGATGGCAACGGTGAGTGTAATGAAATTCAATGTGGATGGTATGGATCATCTCGCCGGAACTATCAACGACGTGGCAAGGGCAGTATCTTCGTATGCCGGTGTTTCTATGAACCCCAGCGGCTCCAACGACATTATCATCCGCGGCAACTCACCCAAAGGAATGGCCTGGCGGTTGGAAGGTCTTGACATACCCAATCCCAACCATTACGCCGAGGAGGGTTCTTCGGGAGGCGGACTGAGTATTCTTAATGCCGCAGTACTGTCAAATTCCGACTTTTTTACAGGCGCTTTTCCCGCAGAATTCGGCAATGCATACTCCGGTGTCTTTGATATGAAACTGCGTAATGGAAACAACCAACAAAGAGAGTATTCACTTCAGGCCGGTTTCCTCGGACTCGACTGCACCTTCGAGGGGCCTTTCAGCCGCAAAAACCCGGCGTCCTATCTCGTAAATTACCGCTTTTCATCTCTTGCTGCCATTAAAGCTCTGGGGATAAACCTTGTGGGTGATGCCATACCCTACTTTCAAGACCTCACATTTAAAATCAGTGCTCCCACAAAACATCTCGGAACATTCAGCTTTTTCGGAATCGGAGGAGTAAGTAATGTTCACGAAGAGGAAAATCATTTTACCAATGATTACCGTACGGATATGAGTGTTATCGGACTTAAAAACCTGTTCTTTTTCAATCAAAGCGCTTACCTGCAAACAATAGTTGCATTCACTGCATCGGGAAACAACTGGAACTTCAAGGAGCCCGATACAAACAACATTTTTATTTCAAAAGCCATAGATGATCTGAGATATAAAACATCGAAAATATCAATGGTTTTCAATAAAAAAATAAATGCAGCCAATTTGCTGAGAATAGGTACTCAAAGCAGTTTTATGCTGTATGATCTGGTTTCCGACAGATATGATTACGAAAATGAAAAATTGATTCCCGATGTTAACATAAACGGCTCCACAACACTTCTCGAATCATTCGTTGACTGGAAACACAGATTCAACAGAAACGTCACTCTCATAACAGGACTGCACAGTATGTATCTTTTCCTTAACGGAAATTACACCATTGAACCGAGAATAGGATTGAAATGGCAATTTGCCGTATCGCAGGCATTGAATATCGGATTGGGACTCCACAGTAAAATGGAATCGTTATCAAGCTATTTCGTACAAGAGCCTGTGCATGATGGACCGGCATTTTTGCCCAACAAAGAGCTCGATTTTATTAAAGCGGCACATTTCGTTGCAGGATATGAAAATCTGCTGAATGAAAATCTGTTCCTGAAAGTGGAGTTGTACTATCAGCATCTGTTTGATGTGCCGGTTGAGAACAGTGATACAAGCAGTTTTTCGATGCTGAATTACAGTTTCGGATATACCAACAGGCATCTTGTCAATAAAGGAACAGGCAGAAACTACGGTGTTGAGGTTACACTGGAAAAGTATTTTTCACGAAAATATTACTATATGGTTACCCTTTCGTTGTTCGATTCAAAGTATAAAGCACTTGACGGTATTTTGCGAAATACTCGATTTAATACCCGTTATATTTTAAATGTGACGGGCGGGAAAGATTTCCACTTCGGTTCGGGAACAAAAAAGAGAATATTGGGTGTAAATATCAAAGGAACATGGTCGGGTGGTCAGTGGGCAACACCGGTAGATTTGGAAAAATCACGTGCCGAAGGCTATACCGTGAGAGATTAAAAGCAGGCTTTCTCAAAACAATGGCCTGACTTTATCCGCTTCGACCTGAAGATTTATCTGAAAAGAAACAGAAAAAAAGCTACTCACACCATTGAATTTGACATACAAAATGTTACCAACCGGTTGAATGTCATCAATGACTATTATGATCCATATAAAGGTTCTGTCGAAACAATTTCTCAAATGGGTTTTGTACCTATTCTGAATTACAGAGTTCAGTTCTAGAAGCCGGTAAGATCAAAGGTCGGAACAACTGACCCTATGGGAAATGTGATGAGCCCGTTTTGTGAGTTTTTCCTTGTGTTTTCTTTGAGCCTTTGTGTCTTTGTGGTTGATTTTCCGCTATTTTGCCACTAAGGCTCAAAGACACTAAGAACCGCAAAAGGCATCAGGTTTTAATGCAATGAACTTATTCCTAATATAATTTCGCGGCACTGAAAAAAATTGTTTACATTTGCCCCCGAATTTGCAAATCATTATAAGGTAATTATACCTTTCTGTTTTTATTCTCTTTGATAAACTACGCAGCGATTTCAATTCATTGATTTACAATTAATAACAAAAAAATCGAAAATGAAAAAATTATTATTTATTGCTGTTGCAGCATTAATTTCCGTTGGTTCGTACGGTCAGTTCGGAATACAAAATAAGATTAAAAACCACTACAAGCACAAAGGTGAAGATATAGGTAAGGAGCATGCCAAAAAAGCAGAGCAGGAAGGAATGAAACACGCCGAAGATGCTGAAGCCGAAGGTTTGAAACATGCCGAAGAAGGCGTTAACAAAATGGAAACTTGGTACGACCCCTATTACGGAGAAGTGGAGATGTTCATAGATAACAACCTGATTGAAGCATCGGATGTACAGTGGCAGAAATTGACATTTGTCAGAGGCGAAGACCTTATTTTTTACGACAAACCTTTCAATTACGAAGAGAAAAGAAAAAGCCCCTCCAACTGGGTTATTGACACAAAATCAAAGGGCAAAGTAAGTGTTGACGAGCTGGATCAGGGAAAATCCATTCTGGTCTCGGGCAAAGGCTATTTAAGTCCGAAAACGGAAAATTACCAAAAGGATTATCTGCCCGATAATTTTACATTTGAGTTTGATTTTATGATGCCCGTTACACCGTATGCAAAACCCATTTCGGTTTATTTTTACGGTATAGAGACAAAAAACAGTGAAATCCAACCCATTGTCATCAATAAAAATATTGTTTCATATAAAGATTCTCTAAGCAGATATCCGGTTATGGCCTATGATGATAACGGTATGTCAAACTGGTACAGATTGTCGGTTTCATTCGATAAAGGATTGATAAATGTTTATCTGAACGAAAAAAAGATGATAACATATCAGGACGATATCAATCCCTCGGGGATAACGATTGATTATTATGCAATAACTCCCGTATTTTTCAAGAATTTCATACTTGCAAAGAATCAAAAACCCATTGTTGACCAGATCAAAGACGGGAAATACATATCTTATAACATTGATTATTCCATTAATGCAAGTAAACTGACAGGACCAAGTATCTCCGAGTTGTCACAGGTGGCTGTCGTACTTATTAAAAATCCTGAAATGAAACTGGATATTGATGTTTACTTTTCACAATCAAAAAAAGAAAAGGAAAATAAAGAGTACGGAGAAATGAAAACGGATGCCGTTTCCAAAACCCTGATATCAATGGGAGTGAATGAAGATCAGATAAAGGTCAAGTTCAAGGGAAGTATCATTTCGTCCGAAATTAACCCTAAGAACTATTTATCGGAAGCGGTGGTTTTTAGGAAAATATAAAAGTTTAGTACAATCCGGAGAATAAAAATTACTAACCGGAAGTAATTTTACTTTTAAACCTAATCATTCACAGGTATAATAATTTTTGTCTTATTAAAATATTATCAATATTTTGTAACTTTGCCCTCAAATTAAATTTATAAAATTAATGACTATGAAAAAAACTACATTTCTGATTACATTACTTGTTGCTGTAATGTTCAGCAGTTTAACGGCTCAAAATTTTAATATTAAAGGCGAAAGCATAGAAGACTGGGAATCAGGCGGCATGACACAGTTTGACTGGGAAACCGGAGGTACTCAACCGTGGGAAATAACAGACCAAAATCCTTATGAGGGTGTTTATTGTGTTAAATCCGGTGACATAAACAATAGTCAAACATCCTGGCTATCGCTTCAGTATGATGTTTATGCTACGGATACAATCTCTTTCTGGATGAAAGTTTCTTCCGAATCAAATTATGATTTTCTGAAGTTTTACATTGATAATACCGAGATTGATTCGTGGTCGGGCGAAATAGGCTGGCAACAGGTCGCTTATCTCGTTTCCGTCGGCACACATACTTTCAAATGGGAATACGATAAAGACGCGTCCGTATCGAATGGAGCTGATGCGGCCTGGATTGATTATATTGTTTTTCCTCCCATGGAAATAGCAGCAGGTTTTTCGGCCAGCGCAACACAAACCTGCGTTGATGAAACCGTAGATTTTACAGATCTCTCTGTAGGTCCCATCACAACCTGGTACTGGACCTTTGAAGGAGGTCAGCCGGCAAACTCCACAATGCAAAACCCGACTGTAATGTATCCCAATGTGGGAGTGTTTGACGTTACTCTGTTCGTTTCCGACGGTTTTGAATCGGATACTCTCATAATGACAGACTACATTGAAGTGAATGAAGTACCTGCACCTCCTCCAATGCCAATGGGTTTGACTCAATTATGCCTTAACCCCTTCAACACTTCCTACAATACGATTGGCAGTACGGGAGCAACCGATTATATCTGGCTGCTTTTGCCCGACGACGCTGGTGTTATAACCGGAAACGGAACTTCCGCCGTTGTTAACTGGAACGATACTTTTCTCGGCGATGCCACAATCAGGGTTGCAGGCGAAAATTATTGCGGTCAGGGTGAATTCTCCCAAGACCTGACAATAACAGTTTACGAAGCTCCCAATGTTACTCTCGATCCGTTTGATAATGTCTGTATTCAGGAACCACCCTTTACGCTAACAGGCGGCAACCCCTCGGGCGGAACCTATTCCGGTGACGGTGTTACGGATAATGTTTTCGACCCGCAAGCTGCAGGTGTGGGAACTCATACCATAACTTATTACTACGAGGACATCTTCGGATGCAGTAATACGGCAACGGCCGATATCTATGTTGACCCCTGCACAGGCGTTGACGAAACGGCTTACAACGACGGTATCCTTATTTATCCCAATCCCAATAATGGAGTTTTTACAATTAAAATAATTGATAATGACGTTGTTAACATTGCCGTCATAAATTCATTGAATCAAGTTGTTTATTCCCATGAAAATGTCAAAACCAACGGTGGATACTTTGAAAATGTCAATCTTAACGACTTTTCAAAGGGGTTATATTTTGTGCATATAACAACCTCAACGAAGAATATTGTCAGAAAGATCGTCATTAATAAATAAACAACACACAGGCAAAATAATGATTGAATAGGTATTTTTGAAAAACAGATGCTCTCTTTATTACAAGCTAAACTTTGTAATTCTTCGAGCCTTTGTGACTTCGTGGCAATATCCGGTATTTAAAAATTCTACCTTTTGTTGGTACTGTCACCAACAACTTATATCACTCTGCCTATTGTTGGTGTTGTCACCAACAAGAAAACTTATATCTAAAGGTTCAATATTATACTTACTGCGCCTGTAAAACCCACGAGGAAAACTATAATAAATGCTTTCCAGAATGAATTGGCATGTTTCATATCCATAAACTGGAAAAAGACAAGAAAAAATTTCACTGCAGATAAAGCGAGTATAAGCATTGCGGCAAAATAGAGGTTATTGACCGTCCTTGAAGATATTGCCGTTATAAGTGTGATAACGTAAAGGACTATTATTATTTTTTCGTGTGTTAATTTCATCTTTCAAATATTTTTCGGTTTATAAAACAAGATACAGCATCGGGAAGAGCAAAAGCCATATAAGATCACACAGATGCCAGAAAGCGGCACCGGCTTCGGCATCAAGGATATCGTATTCTTCCTTTTTCTTTTTCAGTCCGGAATAGATAAATATAAGGATCACAAGTCCGACGATAACATGTATCACATGAAAACCGGTGAGCAACCAGTAAAAGTTAAAAAAGGTGTTGTATCCCAATGTAATGCCGTGGGAAAACTTTTCGGAATACTCCACACCTTTTAAAAAAAGAAACAGGACCCCGCCGCTCATGGCCAGTTTTATATAAAATGCCGATCTTTTTATATCGTTCAGTTTCAAGCTTCTTATGGAAACCGCCATAAAATAGCCGCTGGTCAACAGGAACAGGGTATTAACAGTTCCGTAAACCACATTAAGCATCAGTCGCGAACGGTGAAACTGAGCCGGATCATCCTTGCTTGAAACCGTCAGAGCTACTAAAGCGGCTCCGAAGGTAATCAACTCAAGGATTATCAAAATCCATATCAAAATACCACCCGGCGGGTAAAAAATGTTTTTGTAATCAACTTTTGCCTGTTCCATATCTAATTGTAAAATTTTTGATTAATCCATTCATAATACTTCTTCTTCGGGTAGTAAAATTATTTTCTTATTTTCTCATATAGTTTGACAAGAGCATCCAAAAGCTCCATCGGGTTTGTCAAAATGCGATAATGGTTTTGTCCGAACATCACGGGAAGATAATATTTTGCCTGTGCCTCAATGGCGAGGGCGTAAGAGTTTATCTGTTTTTGCTTTAGTTCGTAAAGAGCCTGTTTAACGTCATTTATACCGTATTTTCCTTCGTATCGGTCGTAATCGTTGGGTTTGCCGTCGGAGAGCAGAACAATCCATTTACTTTGTGTTTCCCTCTTTTCCAGCAGGCTACCCGAATGCCTCAACGCCGTACCTATGCGCGTATAGCCTTGAGGCTGCACGGTTCCTATCTTATATTTTGCTTTATCCCAACCGGTATCGAACGATTTTAGATTCACAAAAGTGGAATAATTCCGTGTTTTTGAGAAAAAAGCATTGATGGAGAAGTCCACATCAAATTCGGAAAGTATCTCACCGAAAAGAATGGAGACCTGTTTTTCCACGTCAATAATCCTGTTTCCCGAAGCATATCCGTCGCTTGACAAGCTAATATCGAGCAAAAGCAAGATTGACAAACTCTTCTCTTTTTTCCGTTTCGACAAATATATTTTTTCCGAGGGCGTATGACCTGTTTTCACATCCACAACATAATCGGTCAAAGCATCCGGGTCGAAATCATCACCTTCAGTCTGACGTCGCTGTTCCCTGTACCTGTTGTTCATATTGGTCATCATTTTTCGCAATGCCGTGAGAGTTACTGTATGCTCTTTTATGGTGTTGTTATAGTATGGGATATCGCTTTCCGTAACCGTTTTAGGGAAAAGTTTGCAAAAATCCCGTTTATATCTCCTGCTTGAGTAGTCCCACTCATCATAGGTTATGAAAAAGTCGTCGGCTTTTATTTCGGTACTCTCTGCAACGGTAATATTTTCAATGAATTCGGTTTGGAAAACCGAGTGTGTATCATCGTCTGTTCTGACTGTATTCTGCATTTTCAATTCATCAAGGGCATTTTTATGCTCTTCCATTTCGTCGTCACCGTCAAAGTCTTTCCAAATCCCGCCTTTATGCTCTTCAAGAGTTTCTATCTTTTCAAAGTAGTTGTGAACCACCTGATCTTCCTGTTGCTTTTTATCAACCTGCAGTGTTCTCATCTCCTCAACCGGATTGGCGGCATTCATAATTGTTTCCACCTTTTGCTCAAATGCTTTTTTGGTTCTGTCGTCAAAATTTTTCAAAACATCATTATTGCCGGTTTCCGGTATGTTGGTCATCCATTTGCCGAAAAGGTATGAATAATCGGCAGGCTTACCGGATGTTGAGGCCGACGTATCGAAATGCCTTTTTAATTCATCAAAAAGAGGCTTCAAAGCCGTAAATTCGTCAAAAAGAGCCTTCAAAACTTCCGGTGAAGATTCCAGCGCCTTTTGTCTGGCATCTTCAAGAGTAACGTTTTCGCCGTTATTGTAATTCAGGTTCATCCTTTTTTGTACCGACAAATAAAGCACTCTGAAAAGGAAAAAATTCAGATTTTGTTCCAAAGTAGGCATTTCGCCGAAGTATGACGGCAGGAAAAAATTATTGTTTTTGTATCCGCCTTCCCTTTCGGCGGGGAATATCCCGACAGGTTCTCCCGTTACGGCATTTGCAAGAATTGTCAGCCGGCCTTTTATATCTTCAAGATTAACGGTCTCTTCCCGTTTTGCAACGGATATCCGTTTTCTTTTTTTCAAATAATTTGAAAACAGACCGAAAAGATATTCGTCAAGGCTCATTGATTTTATATCAGCAGGTTAGACAAATCTTTCATTGCTTCGACTATCTCGTGCTCGTCGCTGAGAGGTTCGATAACAGCGGAATGGACCGCAAGTCTTTTTGGCAAGCCGGAATGTATAAGTTTGGCGGCATCCACAAGCAAACGTGTTGAAACCGTTTCGGTCAATCCCAGTTCGGTGAGATTCCTGATTTTTGTTGCAATATTAACCAATTTTTTAGCCGTATCTTTGTCAATACCGGTTTCGTTAATCAAAATTTCCCTCTCTATTTGTTCTTCGGGAAAATTAAACGACAAAGCAATGAATCTCTGTTTTGTGGAAGGTTTCAGTTCCTTAAAACCCTTTTGATATCCCGGATTGAAAGAAGCAATTAGCATAAAATCATCGTGGGCTTTCACAGTTTCGCCGAGTTTGTCAATGTAAAGAGTACGGCGATGGTCTGTCAGAGGATGAATTGCAACTATCACATCAGGGCGGGCTTCGGCAATTTCATCAAGATAGAGGATGTAACCGTTCCTGACTGCTGAAGTCAACGGTCCGTCGAGCCAAACGGTTTCGGTTCCTTTAATGATATATCTCCCGATAAGGTCGGTTGACGAAGTCTCTTCGTGGCAAGCTACGGTCAGCATCTCCTTTTTCAAACTATGAGCCATAAACTCCACAAACCGCGACTTTCCCGTGCCCGTAGGACCCTTTAAAAGAACCGGTAAATTATTCTCAAAAGCCTTTTCAAAAACTTCAATCTCTTTACCTACCGCTCTGTAATAAGGTGCTTTCATTTTTGTTTTTTATTTGCAATAATACAATAAAATAATGAAGAGATTGTCATACGACAACCTCTTCAATTAATCCGATTCATTTCTTGAATTTTCCCGTACTATTTAGTCAGAGCCTCATCGTTAGGTAAACCGTATTTGATAAAATCAATGATATACAAGATAAGACCGGTCGTAAGAACCGTTGCTCCCATTATCAGCACCCAGAAATGCACTTTTATCTCATTCTGTACGTCACCGAAATCATAACCATTTATCCTTTCAAGATATACCTGAGCCACACCGGCAGCGGCAAATGCCGCAACCATAGCGAACATACCAATGTTTGACAACCAGAAAGCAGCCCTGCCGCGCGGATGATCGTAAAGTTTACGTCCCGTCAAATTGGGCAGAGTATAAGTAATCATTGCAAGAACTATCATAGCATAAGCACCCCAAAAAGCAAGATGACCGTGCATTGCGGTAACAAGGGTACCGTGTGTGTATAGATTGGTTTGCGGCAAAGTGTGCGCAAGTCCCAAAACACCTGCACCGAGGAATGAAACGATGGCTGCACCGAGTGTCCAGTAAATGGCAAGTTTGTTGGGATGTTTCTTTTCTCCTTTTCTGTACATATTAACCGCCCACAGTGCCATTGCAAGGAAAGCCAGCGGCTCCATTGCCGAAAAGATACCACCAACAATGAGCCAGATTTTATTAACACCTATATAGTAATAGTGGTGACCCGTTCCGAGAATTCCGGAAAGAAAAGTGAGCCCGATGACAACATAAAGCCACTTTTCGATAACCTCGCGGTCAACACCGGTAAGTTTGATGAGAAGAAATGCCAGAATACCTCCCATTATCAATTCCCAAACACCTTCAACCCAGAGGTGGACAACCCACCAGCGGAAGAAAGAATCCAAAACCTGCGAATCGAATGATATCATCCCCGGAAGATAAAACAAAGCCGCTCCGAGAAGTCCGCCGAACAAAACCCAGGCGGTAGTACTCTGCTTTTTCCCTTTGATGATAGTCATAAGCAAAATGACAAGGAATAAAATTACGTTAATGGCTACAAGCCAGTCAAGTTCACGCGGTATCTCAAGGAATTTTCTTCCTTCCCAAATGTTGAAATGATAACCCGCCAATGCAGCCACACCTACAAGAGCAAGCGAAATCAACTGAACATAAGCAAGTTTCACCGACCAAAGTTCATTTTCACTCTCTTCGGGAATAATGTAATAAGCGGCTCCCATAAAGCCGGATAAAAGCCACACTACCAACGTGTTAATGTGCACGGTGTGTGCCGTGTTGAATGGTATAATCTCGTGCAGTCCGTCGAAACCGAGACGTGCAAAACCCATAATGAATCCGTAGGTTAATTGTATTACCAATAGTAACATTGACAATGCAAAAAACCAATATGCTACTTTTTGTGATTTGTATTTCATAACTCCGTTTTTTTAATTTTTCATTTTGTCTTTAGCCAAAGGCGACACTGTTCGGTCAACCTTTTCAAATCCGTTCAAATTAATATCGCCGATCCATTTGAAGAATGCGATCACATCATTGGCATCCTGCTCACTCATTGCGTAAGCAACCATTTTACGGCCCCGCGGAGCCCAGGGAGTTTTCGACATCAGTACGGTCTTTACATAAACCTCACCGCGTCTTTCAATAACATTGGTCAATTCCGGAGCATAATAAGCACCCTCACCCATTATTGTATGGCAACCCATACAATTGTTCTTTTCCCAAATATGTTTACCCCGGGCAACCTCGGCAGTAATGTTTTCAGAGTTGCTCTGATCCTGCGATTTCGACAGGGAGAAAACGGTCAATCCTATGAAAATAAAGAATGTGACCAACGAGCCTGCCAAAAAAAACGCCTTCGCTTGTTTTTTTGATAACATAATTTAAAGTTTTTGTTTATAATTCCGTTTGTGTAATAAAAGACTAATTTGTCTTTTATTTTTGCAAAGGTAAAAAGAAATTTTATACGGGCAAGAAAAAAAATTTGTGTTTTAGATAATTCATACGAAAGACATTGGAAAACAAACCGGCAATACTGTTATCGTTTTACAGTACATTCTTAAGTGTTATCAACGTTCCTTCGCGTTTCACTTCATCCGAAAAGGATTTTATATCCTGATTCCCGAATTTAACGAGCAGGGCATCCTTGAATTTTGATACTATATCGTGCACAGGACAAGGGTTTTCGTCGCCACAGACCGGCAATCCGAGGAAACATTCGTCGAAGATGTCACCTTTTTCAATTACTTTCAGAATGTCAAGGACGTTCTTTTTCAGATTTTCGGGAGTGGTATAAAAGCCGCCGCCGGGTCCCTTTCCCGAAGAAATAATGCCGGATTTGACAAGTTTTTGAAGTATCTTGGCTATGAAATGCTGGGGCACATCCAATGCTGCTGATATCTGCTTTGAACCGAATTTATTTTTTGAAGAGCTGTTTTCCGCAAGGAATAAAACCGCACGAATAGCATATTTTGAAGCGTTTGATAACATAAGTGCAAATATTTTAATCCTTTGACATATCGTAAATAAAAAATATTACGGTTAATATAACGGCAACAAAAGTAGCTTTCAAAACATAATCCATATAGGGCCAACCCACGAAACTGCCTATGGAAGCAATCAATCCGAGCTGAAGTGCGGAAGCCAACGCTATTTTAACCTTTTTCGACATAAATCCAATTCCTCTGTCATTTCCATTGAGGTCAAAAGTATATATTTTTATCTTTCCGGGAAAAAAGAAACTTTTTATTTTCATTATTTTTGTACTTTTAAGGCTGAATTAAAATATATCATAATATGAAAACATCAATACTAAGATTAGGCTTGACTTTATCAGTGTTAATAACCTCATTATTAACCTACTCCCAAACAAAAGTAGTTGATTTTAAGGAGTTGCCGGATAAGTATAAACAAACGGCAATGCCGGATGTAAATAATAAAGTGCTTGTAAAAGATGACATTGCGGCAAATTTTGAAGGTACGAAAAATACCGAAGAGATAACCGTTTTCCCGGGCTGGCCGGTGACTTATAACGGAGATTCAAACAGAGGCGGTGTGTGGTGCAACCTTGATGATGATCCTGATTTGGAAATAGTTTACTGTATCGGGCAAGAGGTGTATGCGTTTAACATTGACGGAACCGTAGTTGACGGCTGGCCGCAATCGCTTGCTCTTCCGCCCAACGGTGCTCCCGCTTTCGGTGATGTTGACGGTGACAGCGAAGGTGAAATAGTGGTTTCCGTTGCAACGGCCGCCACAGGAAGCAGCGGAAAGGTTTATGTTTTTGAAAAAGACGGCACGTTGACATACGGAAATCCTTTCCTGTTAAACGGCGGAGCAACTAAAACTCCCGTGCTTGCCGACCTTAACGGAGATGATGTTTTGGAAATAATTGTGGAAGAAAGAGCTTATCCTACAGGGTATATTGCTGCTTACTATGGTGACGGAACCGATTTCCCGGGATTTCCGGTGGAGATGGATTATATTCCCGCTTCATCCGTGGCTGTCGGGGATATCACGGGTGATGATATTCCTGAGATAGTTGGTGAATCGTATTACAGTGTTTATGCGGTGGATGTTAACGGAAACATCCTCGAAGGATTTCCTTACACACCCGGTAACGACAGGGTTTTCTCGTACTCTTCGCCTGTCCTTGCCGATATGGACGGTGACGGTGTCAGGGAGATTGCCGTTGGAGACCATTCTTTAACGGCAGGTAACGGTGCCGTTCACATTTTAAAAAACGACGGAACCCTGTTATCAGGATGGCCGAGATATACGGCACAATGGATTTACGGGCCCGCCGCCATCGGAGATATTGACGGCGACGGAAGCCCCGACGTCGCCATCGGAGATCAGGTGTTAAGCGGCTCTCCTGCATCTCGTGTTTATGTGTGGAACAGTGAGGGTAATAATCTTTCGGGTTGGCCCACACAACTTATCTGGTCAATAAATACTCAAATTTTGTTAACCGACCTTGACGGTGACGATGAAATAGAACTTATGTGGGACGACAATACCGGCGAGGGTAAATATCTCGGCTATAATGCAGACGGAACGGTAATGGACGGCTGGCCTCTGCTTGTTGACGGCGGCTCGACTTTCTTTATGAATCCTTTTGTTGCCGATGTTAACAATGACGGTATTACGGATATCTCGGGAGGTGGTGTGGATATTACCGGAAGTAATGATTGCTACCTCTACCTCTGGGATGCGGATGCGGATTTTCATCCCGACGTAAATGAACTTTCAATCCTTCAATACAATGTCCGCCACGATGGTGTTTATATTGACAAGTCGTTACTAAATGCGGCTTTTATAGCTTCCCCGCTGGAAACCTGCGAGGGCGCACCCGTTCAGTTTACAGACCTTTCAACAGGAAACATTATTTCGTGGGATTGGAGTTTTCCCGGCGGAACTCCTGCAACCTCTACGGATCAAAATCCTGTTGTAACATACGACAATACGGGTATCTATGACGTTACACTTACCGTTTCGGACGGGACCGACAGCGATGAAATAACGAAATCCGGCTATATAAAAGTGGTTTACCAGCCCGATGTCCCTTCCATTCCCGAAGGACCGGAGTACGTAATAACCTCAAATAATCCTTTTTCATTTTATGAAACATCCTCGGTAAATGCAGAAGAGTTTATCTGGGAGATGACCCCCGATTCAGCGGGTATTTTGGTGGAAGCCGACACCATTAACAAAGCAAAGATATTCTGGGATCAGACTTTTTCGGGGACGGTGGAATTGAAAGTGAAAGCCGCCAACGTTTGCGGTGAAAGTGAGTTCTCAGGATCATTGACAATTGCGGTGAACCTTACCGGAGTCCCCGAACGGCTGAATACCGGCTTTTCAATCTTTCCCAATCCTGCAAACAATTTGTTTACAATACATTATCCCGGAAACAATCTTAATTCATCTAAAAGTATTTTTATATATGATATTTATGGGCAGGTTGTAAAAGAGATCAATTTCCCTGCAAATACCGAATTGTTAACTGTTAACGTCAGTGATTTAAATAAAGGTATATATCTTATTAAAGTAAAAACCGGCAATATGAGTTTGGGGAGTGAGAAGGTGCTTGTGAAATAAAACGGAAATCTGTTTTTACCACTCCCTGCTTAAAAATTCCCGAAGATGCATATGCCTGATACCTTCATAACTATTCCCCCGGAATTCATCCATCGAAATCACATATTTCGGATAGTTGTCTTTTATCTTTAACATATTACCATATTCCCTTTGAATGGTATTTTGTCATTTATATATTACAAAATCAATTTGTTTTTACAAATCGTACATCATCACACTGTGATCCCCATCTGCCTCATCAAAATTGTAGCATTCATATTTTGCGACACTCCGGGGCGGAGTTTGTAGTCGAAAGTGAGTTTGTCGTTTGTAATGTCAACCTCAAAACATCTGTTTTTGATGTTTCCCGGAAACAATTTTTCCAGAATACCAAGTGCTACATCGTGTGTTGCGATAATTCCCGTTGCTCCGTATTGAATTAACTGCTTTAAAAGGGCCTCCGAACCGGTATGTTTGTCTTTTGAGTTCGTTCCCTTCAATATCTCATCAAGGATAATAAATATCTCCTTTCCCGATTTTATCTCATCTATGATTCTCTTCAAACGCTTCAACTCGGCATAGAAGTACGATTCGTTTTCAGTCAGGGAGTCGGAGGTGCGGATGCTTGTAAAAAGCTCAACGGGTTTAAACACAAAGCTTTCGGCACACACCGGCGCTCCCGTCATAGCCAGAATAAGATTCACACCGACGGTTCGCAGATAAGTGCTCTTGCCCGCCATATTTGCACCTGTGACAATTATAAACTCTCCTTTCGCAATATTAACATCGTTGCCGACAAGCTGTTCCCTTTTTATAAGCGGATGTCCAAGATTTTGGGATCTTATTGAAAACTCTCCGTCAAGAATTTCCGGGAAGATATAATCATCATTATTGAAATAGTAGTTTGCAAGGCTGTTAAGTGCATCCATCTCGGCAATCACATCAAACCATTTTTCAACATTCTCCCTGTTTTTCTTTTGCCAACTCTCAAGACGCATCATTTGCAGGATATCCCAAAGAAAAAGTCCATTCAGGAAAGCCCAGGCTATCAGATTCATCCTGTGATCAAGAGCGTTCAGTATTTTCGACAGCTTTTTAATGCTTTTGCAAGAGGATTGACTGTCTGCCATCAGACTCATCTTTAGCTCATTAACCAACGTGGAATTTACTTCAAGGTTCTCAATTTCGGCAAGCAACAGTGAATAATTATTAAGTATTGCCGAGGTTTTGCTTACCATCTCATGCCTCCGGTTTGTACGACCGCTAACGCCACCTGCAATTCCCCAGGGTATAAGTAACCAAATCATAAAAAGCTGAAACCCAATATGGCCGGTTGAAAGCAATACCGACAATAAAACCGTAATAAGTGGAATGATAAAAACAAGTATTTTGTAAACGGGATTAGAAAACAGCGGCTCCCGTTTTATCCAGTTTACAATACGTTGCCTTCCCGTACCGTCATCATCAAGTGTAAGGCCCGTGGCTCTGAATTTTTGTCTCCGGTCAAGTTTCTCTTTAAGTTCTGCCACAGCTTCCTGCCGCTTTAAAATGACCTCTTTATCCGATTCCGGCTTCAGCAGCCATCCCGCAAGTTTTTCATATCCGGGATGAGTGGCAGACCTGTCAAGAAACTGAAAAACCGAACGTTTCCCGAAAATATCAATGTCGTTGACGAACGGATGGTCGGGATTGTTGAACTCTTTTCCGTCCCTGAACTGACCTGTTTCTCCTTCGAACGCTTTTAATTCATCCTCATTGACTTTAATGAAAGCCTGATAAAGTCTCTTTTTATTAAGTATTTCCGAATGATATTTCACAATGAAGACAAAGGCCAGAACAGTTGATACTAAACTGATTACGACACCCGGCACGGAGCCGGACGCGGCAAATATGTAAATAAAAATAATTCCGGAAAGAAAAACCGCAAGGCGCAACAGTGACAATTGCCTGCCTCTTTTACGGCTTTGTCCGAAAAGTGTCTCATACTTTTCAAGTAGTTCTTTGTATATCTTTTTTTTATCTTGCTTCATACCCTCAAAAATGGACGGCAAAGGTAAACTTAATACCACTAAAACACAATACCACAAAAGGTTATTAATTCAACTTTCTCAAGTAAAATATTATGGATGCAATAGCCACGAATGCACGAATAAAAATAATAAATAATGTCAAATTTTACTTTTTTACCTTTAGTAAAGAAAGGAAGAAATTCATTGTACTCAATTACAAAACATATATAATTCGTGTATTCGTGGCAAACATAACCACTTGCGAAATTTAAGTTATTTACTGCTATACCCTGTGATTTTTTTAGAACTTTTTTCGTGGGTTTTGAGTTTTTGTGGTAAAAATTTATACAAAAAAACGGAGCCTGTGAACACAGACTCCGCCAAACCCAAAAGAATCGAATTATGAAAAAATTAATCAACTATAATGTATGGAGGTAATATAGTTGACATTTTAACTTCCCTGAAATTAATCAGGTTTTGCAAAAGTATATCAAAAATGATTTTTCCGTATGCTAATTTCCGTTTTTAACAGTTTTTTAACACTCTATCTAACTATAAACTTTCCCTGTGTGAAAAATTTACCGTCAGAAAGTCTGTAAGTATAAAAACCGGGTGCAAAGTTCTTCCTGTCCAGCAAAATCTTATGGGTACCCTTTTCCATAAAAATATTATTGAGAAGCGTTATTTCCCTTCCGTGAACATCCGATATTGATAATGATACGGTACTTTTTTGTGACAAATAAAATTTCAAAACCGATATATTTGTTAGAGGGTTGGGATATATTTTAACATTGAAAGTGCTTGCCTCTTTTCCGTTATAAAAAACACCGGTAGTAAGCGGATTAAAGGTCACTCCGTCAATCCAAAGTTCAAATCCGTAATCCCAGGTATCGGCATGTATCTCTACATAGTTGATATCATCAAAAGATATGTCACCGAAGGCGGTTCTTGCCCAGGGCCAAACACCTGCAAGGGGCATTCTTATCTCTTTCCATTGGCCTATTGAAGGATTGAGGATGGTAGAAGCCGAGGCCGAAAAATTGTAATAGTTACCGCAATAATCGCCGAGTACCACATTACAAAACTGAAATCCATATTGGGAGTTATTAACGGACTTGATCCAAAAGACAAGAGTATCCTGCTCCGTCAATGCCCACGAAGCAATGGAATCACCGTCAGGCCTGTACATTACCCCGATATCCCATCCGTTGCCGGTTGCAACATGCACGGAAGCCTCTCCCTTAACCTTTTCGGTATAATCCCATTCCACTGTAGTCGGAACAGTATCCCCGTACCCCCAGCAAGCTTCGGGATATGCGTACCATACGGCATCAGGCTCTGCCATATCCTGCGGATGATCGTATTGAAACTGAGGGTCTTCGCCCGGCAAAAAAGGTTGCCATAACACCTCACCGTAAGCCGGGTCATCTTCCTTATCGAATATTTTACAGGCAATAATTCCCGTGTCGTCAACAATGTAGCCGTTGTCGTATGCGCGAATATCATCCGTTGACCTGTTTTCGATATGATAAACCGCGGTATTGTAAAATTCGTTGTAAATCAAGGTGTCGTTTTCAGCATCACCGGTAATGTATATCCCGTTCCGGTTATTGTTTATCGTGTTTGAAACCAATGCCGTCTGTTCCGTATTGTCCAGCGAAACTGCAACCCCGTTTCCTTCAATGTTATTTCCGGCAATCATATAATCCTGCGAGTATTGATCCTGATAGGGCGGTATCGGGTCGCCTTCCCAAAGCAGGATACCCGTGGGATTATACTTTATCTCATTATTTTCCATCAGGTTATTAAACCCGCGGTCAATGGCAATTCCGGCATATTGATTCCCGTTGATTTCATTGAACCTTACGATTGAATTGAAAGAGTATCCGAGCCACAGTCCGTAATGGCTGTAATTGCAGTTATTATATTCAAAAACGTTCCCGTCGGCAAAAGTTGCTTCTATTGCGTTATGCGGCGAGTATGAACATTCGTTATATCCGAAATAGTTGTTGTTGGGAATTTGCGAATACTGAAACTGCCCAAGGAAAATACCGTCGCCCGAAAAAGAAAAATCATTGTATGCAACATAGTTTTCATTGGAGACAATCAACAATATTGCAGCACAATCGCTGGGGTCGGTGAAAGGACGGTTAACATGAGAGCAGTTATTATTTTGAATATTACAAGTATCGGTAAAATACATTCTGATCCCGAAGGAGGTGTTCCACGAAAAGTCATTATTCTGAACCGATATGCTGTCGCAATGATAAAGGGCAACACCGTCGTTCTGAAACTTCATATTGTTATCAAATATCTGAGCCTTGCCGGACTGATACATCATCACACCTCCGCCGAGAGCATTCTGATAATCTGTCCAGATACTTATCCAGCCGGTGGAATCAACCTTATTCCACGAAAAATCATTGTCATTTATCTGAATATGATCCGAATTGGTTATGTAAACCGCATAATAGTAATTACGTACCGCATCAAAATGTCTGATCTTTATGTTTGAGGAGTTATTGATCTTTATCATATATCCCTGGTAGTTTGTACCGTCAACGGTTACACCGTCACCGTCAATAATGATATTTTCCTTGCCGTCAATTTGAATAAGCCCGTCATTCCCCATATCGGGTATGGTGTAATTTCCGGGGTTTATCATTATCCAAGAATTACTTTCTATCTGCATATTGTCGGTAAGATCAACATAAGTTTGTGAAACAGATAACAATGAAAATACCGGAACCAGTAAAAAAATGAAAAATAAACTCTTTTTCATAACAGCAGTTTTAAATGGTTTATACCGAAAGAAAATAGGTTTGCAAAAAGCAAACTTGTTTTCTTTCGAGTATTAACTGGTTCTAAGCAGCTTTGTGTTGCCTGTCTGACGACAAAGGCAGGCAAACCTGATAAGAACCAGTTTACGTGGCGAAGATAGTAAAAATCTCAAACTTAAAAAAGTGGGATAGAAATATTCTTATTACTTTTGCAAAAATTTAAAAATCAAACAATTAAAATATGAAAAAAATTGTTTTTATCCTATTGTCAGTTGTTTTTATTTCCGGATTTGAATTTGCACAATCCGAGTCAATTAATGAAATCATAAATAAAAAGGTTAATGCAGGCCGTGAAAAAAAATCCGTGTCAGCCGACGGAATTATTCTTTATGCTCAGGAAGTCTTGACAAAATATTATGAGTTAAACGATTATAATCCTGCCTGGAGTGATAAAAAGAATTTCAATGAAGTTATTTCCATTCTTGAAGACTCATATAATGAAGGTTTAATGCCTGATGACTATCATTTGAACAACATAAAAAAGCTGATAGAGGAGGTAAAAAGCAATCCCGACCCATATAAACTTGCAGATCTTGATATGTTGATGACCGATGGCATTTTATTATATGCATCTCATCTCATTTTGGGTAAAGTTGATCAGTCGAAGATAAGGCCCGGATGGGATGTACCGTCTAATAAATTACCCGGTAATGGTGATAGCCTGCTCTATTCAACACTTAAAAATAAAAATCTTTCGGAAGTTATTAATTCCTTTAAGCCGAATAATTTCATGTACGATTATCTGCGAAAAGGTTTAAAAAATTATAGGGAACTTGCAAAAAATGGTGGTTGGCCGGAAATTCCCGATGGTGATGTGCTTAAACCGGGAGCAAAGGATGACAGGATACCTGTTATCAGAAAATATCTTACTATTACAGGTGACCATCCTTCATCTTTTAATATCGAAAACGATACTGTTTATGATTCAATTATGGTCAATGCCGTTAAGAAATTTCAATTCAGACATAACCTCAATCAGGATGGAGTTATCGGCAAGGGAACGCTGGCAGCTATGAATATACCTGTAGAACAGCGGATTGCCGAGATAAGAGTGAATCTGGAAAGAGCAAGATGGGTGATGCATCATCTCCCTGACGACTTTCTTGTTGTTAATATTGCAGGTTATAATATCAGAAGGCTGAGAAATGATTCAATCATCTACTATTCAAGAGTGATCGTTGGAAAGCATTATCATGAAACACCTATTTTTAAAGGGAAGATGAGATATATAATTATTAATCCCACCTGGACACTGCCATATTCAATTGCAACCAAGGAAACTCTGCCCAAATTGAAAAAAGATCCGGGTTATCTCGCCAGAAAAAATATGGTAATAATGGATAGAAGCGGCAGAGAAATTAACCCTTCAACAATAGATTTCAGTAAACTTTCGGCCGGCAATTTTCCATATACAATAATGCAAAAGGCTGGTCCTCATAACGCACTTGGTCAGGTAAAGTTTATTTTCCCCAATGAATATTCCGTATATCTTCACGACACACCGGCAAGAAGTCTCTTTGCAAACGAAAAAAGAGCCTTTAGCCATGGCTGTATCAGGCTTGAAAAAAAATGGCAATTGTTAATAAACCTTATAGACGAACCGGATGTGTGGAATATGGGAAAAATTAACGAAATTCTGGCTTCAGAGAAAACTACGAGAATAAACCTTAAAAAACCCATTGATATCATATTGTTATATTGGACAGCCGGAGCCGACAGACAAAACAATTTATATTTCAATAAGGATATTTATGACAGAGATCCTGCCGTTTTAAAGGAATTGAATAAACCCATTGAGTATAAAAAGTCATAAAATAAATACCGCTGCAAGACGTTTAACCGTTTTTGATTTCAATATTTTATGATGAAAAATAGTTTTCTGATAACAAGTTTTATTGCACTCTCGGTTCTGGTTCTGTCAGTTAGAGCATTTCCGGGAAATATTAAATATAAAATAGGTAATGAGAAAGAGATAACCCTGAAACGTTTTTTTTATCCCGTTATGCCGGGCAAAACAGTAGAACTTGATGTTGAATCCGACAATATTGATAATCTATCAATTTCTGTAACCAATGGTAATGCAATACCCGAATCTTCGGGGAAGTGGATAATTAAAGCCCCGTCGAAAAGTGGTGAGTATGAGCTAACTATCGCAGACAATACTTCCGGGCAATCGGCAATAATCACAATTTTTGTTTTAGTACCGGCTTCAAAAATGAAAGGGGAATATCTTAACGGTTACAGAATAGGAATTTATCCAGAGAAATATAAGGGAAGAGACAACTACAAAAAGCCTGACGGATTTATAGAAGTTACCGAAAAAAACAAAGATATTTACATAACTCCGCATTTTCAACTGAAACAGTTTTTGTGCAAACAAAGTTCGGGCTGGCCCAAATATATACTGCTCAATCCGAAACTGCTCCTGAAACTGGAGTATCTTGTCGGTGAGCTGCACAAAGAGGGAATTAATGTAAGTACCTTGTTTATTATGAGCGGGTACAGAACGCCCTATTATAACAAGTCCATCGGGAATGTAAAGTTCAGCAGGCACGTTTTCGGAGACGCTGCCGACATTTATATTGATAATGATAATGACGGAATTATTGATGATTTGAACTATGACGGAAAACATACAATGGCTGATGCCGAAGTGATAGCAAAAATCATTCGGCAAATGGACAATACTCCCGGAAATAAAGAATTGATTGGCGGTATGGGAAAATATAAAAAAAACTCCGCCCATACATATTTTATTCACGTTGATACGCGGGGATATAAAGCGAGGTGGTAGAGTGAATTTTGTTAAAATAAAAAAAAGACAATTATCATATTACAGAAACCGACAACCAATTGATACTGAAAATCAGAATGTGCTCCTTCTTTTAAAGAGCATTAAATGAACAGCTTTACAAACCTTCTAATAAACAATATGTTATCTAAATATTTTTCGGATTAAGTAATCAACTGTTCTTTGCGGCAAAAGCGACATAAACGTTATTGTTTTGTTGCGGTTGATATTGTAAACCCTTTTGGGATTAGATGCGGCAAGAGCCTTTTTTACAATAGCGGCAACTTCACCGGGCTCAACGGTCTTTCCCACGTTATTTATTGCTTTGTCAATAAACTTTCTCAAAGGCACCTGATATTTGCTGTTTTTCACGTAAGTATTAACTTTCATTATCTTATCAAGCATTTCCCCGGTCATTTCCGAAACCGGATGAATAAAATATATTCCTGCATTGTTTATCAGATACTTAACCGTTACACCCAGGTTATCAAGCTCCGATTTCACCTTTTTTATCGAATCCTCCGAACCCACATCCATAGGAAATGACAAAACCCTCTTTTTATTTTTAAACGAAGATATTATATTCTATTCCACTCTCAATGCCAATGATTCCTCTACTTTTTTGCATAGCATTTCATCAATGGCAGGACAATAACCAAGGTATTTGCAATAAGGTTGGGTATATTTATCAAACAGTATTGTGAACGGTACTGTCGGGATGCTCATAGCACGCATAAACTCTTCATTTTTGTCAAAATAAACATCAAACTCAATATCATGACCATAAATAAAAGTCCTGACCTGATCCATATTTCCTGTGTTATCAACACAAACAGCAACTACCCTTACCCCTTTATCTTTGAGCTTTCCGACAAACACATCATTCAGGTCAACGAGCTCATTACAACATTTATCATCATAGGTTTTCCAAAATACCATAATTGTCGGCATCGAGTCATTTACAATTCTTTGAGTTGACAACTTAATTCCTTCCAGAGTGTAAAGATTAAAATCGGGAAGGATTTCCTGTGACATTAAATGTCCGGTGAAGATTATTAATGCCGTGATTGTGGTTAACAAACGTGTTTTCATAATTGTAGATTTTTGTGATTAATGGTTTCTAATTCCTTTTATACAAAGATACAATATTCTTTATCGAAAAGCAAAAAAAATACGTAAACGTAGGGGTTTAGCCGGTAAACGGCAGGAGTTATTTATTATTCGCAGAGAAAAAGTTTGATTTGAAAGATAAAAAAAGTACTTGTTTTCAGTGAAAATTTATAATTTTATTGCCAATTTAAAACAACTATAGCATACTGCCGGGATTAGGATTTCTAAACCTGACACCTTCATTTATTTGTGGCATTTTAAATTTTCAAATGGTACGGAAACTTATATATCTCCTTCTTTTTGGCTTTATGGCTTACCCGCTCTTTTCGCAGGAATACAGTTACAGACACTACACTGTAAAGGATGGGCTTGTTCAAAATCAGGTATTATCTGTTTTTCAAGATAGTAAAGGTTATATCTGGCTTGGTACAAAGGGTGGCGTAAGCCGGTTCGACGGTAAAGAGTTTTATAACTACACTATCAATGACGGTCTTATGTCAAATATTATTAAGGATATATTTGAAGATGAAAAAGGCCGTATCTATTTTTGCTCAAAAGCAGGTATATCGAGACTTGAAAACGGAAAAATAAAAGTTGTTTTAAGAGCCGACACAATCAGTCCTTTCAATTATAGCCTGATTATTACAAAGTTCACTGAAACGGAATTTTTAATTACTACGAACTCCTTAATGCCGGTATTAATTGAAAAATATGATTCTGCAATCATAAAACGCTTTTACGATTTGAGTAAAATGGGGATCAAAAATATAGTGAAAATAAAGGATAGCGAATATTTTGTAAGTTGTAAACACGGAAAAATATTTCATATAACCGAAAACTCTGTAACGGTGGTAAAAGAAGGGTCTCAAGCCCTACTCAAAAAAGGCAAAGCAGGTAATATTTATTCATATAATAACCATAAAATATACAAGTATAACCCGAAAGATAATACTTTCCATTTAGTCTGTCATTATAAGGACAGGATTATTGACCTATTTGATATTGATAAAAAAGGGCGACTTTATTTAGCTGAAAACAAAAAAAAATTGATCTTGCTTGACGATAGCGTTGGAGTATATTTCAAAAAGAAGTTTAATTATATAAACCGGATTTTGATTGATCGTAACGATAATCTTTGGATAGCTACGGAGACGGGGTTTTACAGAAAGATTAACGATGCATTTGAAAATTTCACACCTGAATGCAAAGCAAATGAATATATCTGGTCAATAGTTGAAGATAAGAAAAACAATATTTGGTTTGCATCTTACGGCGACGGACTTACTGTTTTTGATGGAAAACAAATAAAAAGGGTAACAAATTATAAAAATGTTTATTCTTTATTTAACGGAAGATACTTCTATACCGGAGCCATAAAAGCAAGTAATAACTCTTTATATTTCCCCGTAAAAGAAGACGGTGTTCTTAAATATGACAATACCGGATTTTCAATTTTAAAAGGTTTTCCTAAAGGCTCCGTACTTGATGCCTATGAAGATACTATTAACGGGCGGTTTCTTTTTGCCTCGACCAGGGGACTGGTAATAGTGGATCAAAATAAAAAGCCTGTGGTAATAAAAGAGGATTTTGATAAAAACATTAATTTCATAAAAACAATTGCACAAGATAAATACGGGCGTTACTGGCTTGGAGGAGAGTACACATTAACAATATATGACGGAAAAAATTTCATAAAGTTCCCAAACGAACAATTTAACTATAATCATGGTGCAGTATCAATCTTTATGGATGACCGGAAAAACATGTGGCTTGGCACAACATCGGGATTGTATTTTTTTGATTATAAGAGATTCAGTAAAATCGGTCAAGACATCCTTACTTCACAGGTCTCTTCCTTCACGGAAAGAGGTGATTCAAAATTGATAATGGGTGTTAACTATGGCCTGGCGATATTAGATTTGAAAAGATTCTATAATGATTCGACTGTAAATATTGAAATACTGGATGAGTCGAAAGGTTTTTTAGGTTTCGATTGCATAAGAAACGGAATATTAAAAGATTATGAGAACAATATCTATGTAGCGGCTTCCGACAGAGTTGTTAAGTTTTATCCTGAAAAATTAAAAAAAGATACAACAAAACCCAAGGTCGTTATTCAACAAATATTTGTTTCGGCACCGGAAAATGAAATTGTTGATACAATATACGACTACAAAATTCCTGATACGGCAATTACTTTGGAATACTTTCAGAAAAATTTACGCATTGATTTCCATGCTATTCATTTTTACGCACCTGAAAAAATAATATACAAATACAGGCTTGAAGGATATGATAAAAACTGGTCAAGAACTACCTCCGAGAGATATGCCTCATATACAAACCTGCCACCCGGCAAATACTCATTCAAAGTAATGGCAAGGAATGTGGACGGAATCTGGGGTGACCTTGCAGAAGCGTCTTTTGAAATTATTCCCGCATTCTGGCAAACTTTATCCTTTAAAATATTTATCAACATATTGATTATTTTACTTTTTCTGACTGCCGGATACCTGATATTGAATTACCGCAGAAAACGTCGTGAGCAACAGCAAAAAACAGAAAATCAACTATGGGAACTTCAACTAAAGACAATACGCAGCCAGATGGATCCGCACTTTACGTTCAACGCTCTTAATTCAATAAGTTCGGCAATATATAACGAGGACAAAGAGATGGCATACCGCTATTTTGTCCAATTTTCAAAGTTGTTGAGGACATCACTGGAATTTTCTGATAAAATCTCAAGAAGCCTTGAAAGTGAAATTGATTTTACACGAAACTACCTTGATATTGAAAAAATAAGGTTTAAAGACGATTTTCATTTTACTATTAATGTCAATAAAGATGTAAATCTCAAAATGACTGTACCGAAAATGATAATCCAAAATTATGTTGAAAATGCCGTTAAACACGGTTTAAAAAACAATAGTGGAAATAAGGAGCTAAAAGTTAATGTAATCAAACTTGATAATCAGATAGATATTATCATTCAAGACAACGGTATCGGAAGGATTAAGGCATCACAAAATAAACAATTCAGTACCGGAAAAGGGCTGGCCATTATGAGTAGCATTTATAACCTCTACTACAAAATATATAAAATCAGTATCAGACAGGAAATAGAAGATCTTTACGATAAGAACGGTAATCCTGCAGGCACAAGGGTTATTATAAGTGTTCCCATAGAAAAATAGTTCCATTCTGGAAACAAAAAAAGCGATACCACAAGGATATCGCTTTAAAATATAATCAATGATTTTTTAATTTACTGTTATTTTTTTCGTCATAAGTTCATCACCAATTTTAAGACTGACAAAATAGATACCCGAATTAAAATTACCGGCATCAATTTTTACAGAGTGGCTGCCTGCATTTAACATTTCGGGCTTACTACCGAATACAACCTTACCCGTAATATCATATACTTTCAATTCCACATTGTCAGATTTGTTCATTGAGAAACTAACATTAGTATAGTCTTCAAACGGATTTGGGAATATGCTGAAAGAATCTTCGGTGCTTAGTGATTCCACACCGGTACCAAGCACACCAAACTGTACCAGTTCGTTGCTTCCTTCAAAATCAGTGTTAAAGATAATCTCAGTACCGTCGCCACCGGTCAGCCTGTAAAATCCGGCACCTGTAAGTCCGTCACCACCGGCATCATTGATCTCAAATGTATAACATCCGTTATCGGTAATAAAGAGCGTATCTTTTATAAAAGCATTGGGGGTGGAATAGGGCCCGTGACTAAAAAGAACCTGTCCTTCCGAATCTTTACATTCCCAGGTTATCTCCTGTGGGTTGTCGTCAAGTTTTATGAACAGAAAGATGTAGGGAACTGTCTGAACAGCAGAGGTGAAGGAAGTGGCAATAGTATCGTTTGAAGTGTCCTCATCATCATTTCCGTTAGGATCTGTAACGTAAACTACCAGGTCGTTATCATCCTGAATTTCAAATGAAAGCGGGGGTAACTGTACATCCTCCGTAGCCTGAAATGCAAGATCACCTGTCCAGGCATAAGTCTCGGAAGCTTCACCGTTTACAACATAATTGATATTCAGTGATGTTAAACTCTGTGCTCCCTGGTTCGAAATAGTTACAAGGGGTGCTACATCACCGGCGCAATTAGTTACAGGTACCATATCCATATTTTGTATGGCTGCATTGTTTGTTGTCAACGGAACTATATCAAGTACCGGAACTTTTGTTGCCTGAAGTATTTCTTTTGAGGAGTTATCCTGAATAAATGCTATAAACTCACAGTTCTCAAGATTCCAGGAAGGATCCATACTGAAATTCAGAGTAACCGTTTGCATCGGATTAGATGAAAAATCAACATCAGTACCGTTTGCATTAGGAACAAACATCCTGGTTACAAAATTGTATGTAGTACCCTGATATTGAAGTCCCGACTCGTTTATAGCAAGATGAGCCACTAAATTGGAACTTGAATTCGGTACAACATTTTCCATAGTTAGCACTACGGTGTAATCAAGTCCTTCATTCATGCCGTTTACCAAAATAGTAAAATCCGAAGGTATCGCAATTCGCTGGTTATATTTTGAAACAAATGAATTATAAGTACTAGAACCACCACCCAGAACACTTAATACTCCGTCGAAAATGGATTCCGGAATTCCACCTATTCCGTAATAGCTTATCCTTGCCTGGGAATATTGGTTTGTAAAACCTGAATAGGATGAAGATACGTGATGTTCGAGTACGGCAACATCAAAACCGTTTGCTATCATATCGTCAGCCGCTGCTGCTGCATATGGACAGTAAGTTCACCAAGTGGCCGTGCCGATCTCAATAACAACTTTATCCCGTGGAACCGTCTGCGAGAAAGCAACAGTTGCAACAAGGGCAAAAACAAATGCAAGTAATTTTCTTTTCATAAATACAAATATTTAGGTTAAAACTAATTGTGAAAGTGGCAAATATACAAAAAACTGAATATATTAAAAGAAAAAAATAATTTAGATTGAATCTAAAAAACAAAAAGCTCCACCCATAAGGGTAGAGCTTTTTGTTTTTAGCAAGTTCAAATTATTGTATAATTACTTTTTTAACAATTGAATGTTCATCGTTTTCAATATATAAATAATATAGCCCTGCCTTAACATCAATATTAAGCGGGACACTCCTGTTGTTATTAATTTTAACATCATCAATAGTGTAAACCGTATTTCCAAGCGAATTGAGGATTTTGATATTCACCGGATCATTAATTTCGGCATCAATATCAATTGTAAAATCTCCGGTATTTGGATTGGGGAATACGGAGATTTTAGAGCTAAGATAATTATCATCAATTCCGAGACATTTGATAGTCAGCAACATATCATCGCTAATAGCTTCACAAACCCCATTTCCGGATGCAGTCATTGTCAATGTTACCTCTTCAGCATCAATATCATTGGGACCGGGAGTGTAAACCGGATTCATAACCGTTGCATCGTCAAAAGATCCGTCACCGGATGTTTCCCATAAAATATCGTTATAGTTTTCGGCAAGAGCATCGGAAATAGTGTAAGTTTGTCCTTCACAGATGTCGTGGTCATCACCGGCAAAGGTTTCGGGTGCTGCCGTTACCGAAACAACCAATGTGTCGGTCACTGTACCGCAGGGTGCATATCCGTTAACCGTCATTATCAGGGTTACTTCACCATTTGAAATATCGGTTTCGCCTGCAACATACTCGGGAGTAACCAAAGTGTTGTCATCAAATGTTCCATCGCCTGTTGTTGTCCATATAATTGATTGATAGTTTTCCGCCAATGCATCAGGAATAAACGAATTACTGCAGGCTTCAAGAGTATTACCTGCCTCAGCGACAGGAGCATAATGAAGCGAGAGTGTCAAATCATCACTTGAAGTCTGTCCGGAGCCGGTAGCAGTCAAGGTAAGGACAACCGAGCCGGACTGATAATCTTCCTCACCCGGAATATAAACTGTTGCCGGGTCGGTTACATCCTCAAAGGTTCCTGTTCCCGATGTAGCCCATTCAAAAGTAGCCGAAGGAGAACCGAATCCTTCACAATTGAACACTTCATTTTCGCAAAGGGAAGCATCATCACCTGCAAAAGCCGTAACAGTGACAGGATCCGGCAGATAGATCATATCAATCCATCCGCAGTCGCTGCCGCTTGAGGTATTTGCACTTTTGATGTAAGCCCATTTAAAAGTATGTTCTCCCGGAGAAATGTTGTAATAAGTAACCTGTGTCCAGTCAATTTCACCCGACCACTGTGCTTTGACGGTATTGTCAACATAAAACTTCAGCTTATCATAATTTTGCTGTGATGAGACTTTGTAGTAGAATGAAATTGTACCGTTCTCTCCCACAACATAATTAATTGAAAGTGCGGTATTTTCTCCGTCACCTATGGCACCTGTCTTAACACAATATGTTCCTTCGTAAGGCGACTCTTCCGAAATTGTCCAGTCGGCATCGCCGGATGTTTGCCAGTCATATTTAGTCATATCGCCTGTCTCCCAGTCTTCGGAAGCAAAGCCGATATTTTGTGAATAGACATTGTCAACGATAAATCCCAAAGATTGAGCCTTATATTGCAGCAGATATGCAGTTCCATTGGGTGCATTTGCATCGGCGGTAATTGTAAATTCCGCCGTTTTGGTTGAACCAATTGCAATTACATTCATATCGTAAGTATTGTTTTCCATTGTTATAAACGGAGATGTTGCCGTAAGCATACCATGTGTAGTCAATGCAAAGGAAGAGCCGTTATTTGTTGTTTCTATCTTTACAACGGCAGTTTCACCGGGGTCAAGTCTTCCGTTATTGTTTCCTTCTGAGTCATCAATTATGAAATCACCTATTTCCAAAACAGGTGAAAAGGCATTGATACTGAACTGAGTCTCCCAGGTATTGTCTCCGTCTGTTGAAGTCAAAGTAAAGAGTACGGAATGCAAATCCGGAATATCGTTATGGACATACCAGGAAAAGCCGTTCTCAATGGTTACCAGTGCACCCGATGAAATATTTCCGGCAACCTCATTGTCATCTGTTATCGTAATATACGGATCATCTGAAGAAAGCATAACCGAAACATTTTCAGCAAGTTCAACTCCAATATTTTTCAAAGTAACCGTAAGCTCAATATTCTCGTCCGGATTCATATCCCCATTTACAAGAACACCATCATCAGTTATATAATATGAATCCTTAACGATATACGGCCCGGTCGGAGGAAGAACCTCCACCTGAGATTCATAGCGATAGTAATTTTGTTTTGTAACGGTAACAATAATTGTACTTTGCGGCATTTGTGATTCAATGGGAATTGCAATTTGAGATCCTGTTCCTTCTCCGGTACCAATAATTTCACCATCAACGGTTAAGGCTATCAAGGAGCCTTCGTCGGCAGTAATTTCAAAAGAGGTCAGTCCCGAGAAGAATATGGGTTCGTGAGTTACAGTAAGAAGCTGCGGGACTTCAGAGTAAACCGTTGTAAAAGCATCACCCAGCATATGAAAAAGGTTGTAGGTAACTTCTTTATTTCCGGAGTTGTACGGCCAGCTTGACTGTTGCAGGAAATATTTTCCGGCAGCACTTGCAAAAGCAGGTAAAACGCCCCTGGAATCCGGTGTGGTTCCGTAAGTCGGCAAAAAGTCAGGCCACATATTGTCATAGCAACCCCAAACATAAGTATCGTTAACAAAGGAGTACGAAACTTCCGAAGCTGCAACAATGGCCAGTGCTCCAGCATTATTTCCACCCGAAGTACGTTGTAAGAATTTTTCGGCAAAGCAATCGCTCGACAGATTGTACTTTCCCGTAAGACAGTTTATTGACCAAATAAACGTGAGGTCGGTATTATTTAGACTGTTGATATTACTACTTCCGAAAGAGGGCTCACCCCAGCCTTGCTCATAACCGTGGTCACGATGTTGAAGCATAAATGCTCCGCTGTTTATGGCATTTACTACGTCGCTTGCACTACCGTACCATGTACAGTTTACCTGTCCGGGAGTAGCCGGAATATAGCCGAGACCATTAGGTCCGAAAGTATTTACCACTGTACTCGTATTTGTTGCAGTTGACCATGGATCGCTGTTAGGATTACCCTGATATGTTTTATTGATCCTGACTGTGCTTTTACCTTGTTCATTTTCCCAGAAACCGGCAACAGCTTCGGAGCAGATTTGAAACCATCTCTCGGTCTGGAAACCGAGGGCTGTGATGGGATGATTATAAAAATATTCGCTTGTCGGCGGATTTCTTTCATAATTAAGAAACTTGGTTACTTCAATTTCCAGTTCGGATGTATTTCCGGCAGGTATTCTTGCAAATACAATATCCGGCATTTTATTGTTAGTTACGTCCGCATAAATATTATCGGAAGCACAATAGTTATCCCAAATGGGAGCCATAATATTCATATCCCCGTTGGAACCGTAATCACCGATAAGAAGACAGGCTGCCGGTGGAATGTCCCAGGTGTTGTAAGCATCATTAACATAACTTTCAATGGCATTGACATTGTTTCCTCCAACCTCATCAACAGTAACAACTTTTGTAAGTATTCCCTGCTTCGTCCTGAATTCTTTAATTGAGTCGGCCCAACTTTGATAAGTTGCATTATTTGCAGTTATGATAAGGTATTCACAACCGGTCTCTTTTGTTGCACCTTTATAAAGGTTGTTATAATCAACTTTTGCGAGAGATTCACTGTTGAGGATCATATCTTTCAGCATCGGATCCCACCAGCGACTGCGCAGTCTGTTATCACCAAACTGACCGTTTCCGCCTTCGTAAGTTACTTCAATTTTAAAATCTCTGTAAACAATGAGCTCTTTTGTGACCGGATTATATTGAAACGGAGTAATTCCCAGCATAATAACATCAACACCCCTTATGACATCAGGTTCGGAAAGGATAACCGGATTAGCAGGATATAGCTGATCAGCCGAATATATTTCCTGATCCTTATTGTAATCCAGAGGCCCGTCTTCGGTATCCCAGGGAATTCTCGGTGAAGGGGCAACCTCAACACCGGTGAATTTTTCGGTTCTTGTTGCAATAACTTTTACCGAAGCTTTTGCACCATTAGGAATAGCAATATAGCGGCCTGTTCCCGGCAAATCAGGTGCACCTTCATTATTTGGGAGCATAACGCCAGGAAGCTCGATCTTTGTCATTGCTTCGCCGTTAATCAGGCTGTTTTGTAATCTGAATGAGTTGATTGAATAGTTAATTGTCAATCCCGACGATTTTTGAGTAGTTACGGAAAAGCCTTGCTTTCCCCAACTGTCGTCATACTTCACTTCATCGGCTTTTAAAGCCGTTGCTAAAAAAGTGACTGCCACTAAAAGCAGGGCAGTAAATCTGAAATTTTTAAATGAAATTTTCATAGTTACAAAGTTGAAATTATTTGTATTTATTTATTGAATTATAAGTTTTAATATTTCTGTCTTTGAATCCGTTGTAAGAATTCCGAAGTATAATCCCGGAGGGACATCCTTACCATAACGGTTTTTAGCGTCCCAGGTTACATCTGTTTTTCCGGATGAAAGAGTTTTATTATCAATCAGTGTCCGTATTTCCTGTCCCTCACTGTTTATAATCTTCAGTGTGGCATCAGAGCCCGATTGCAATTCGATACTAATGGTCGTTTCAGTGTTAAAAGGATTGGGGAAAACCGACATACTTTTGTCCGAACTTATATTATCTGCTATTTCATTTCCGGTTACCATACCGTCAAACCAGTTCAGTACCTGTTGCATAAGCTCAACCCTTGTCGAAGGTGACTCTCCGTCCAGCATCTTCCCGAATTCGAATGAGGTTCCTATTGTTTTGTAGTCCCCGGCATCATTGGCAATTCCGCAAATATATTCCGGTTCCTGAGTTTGAAAAACGGCAAAGGCATTACCTTCAGGAGCTAAAGCATAGTGACCGATAGCATTTTCACCATCGTATTCAAAATTAACTCCACCGGTAAATGTTCCCTCTATTCCCTGAATGAACTCATACTGAAACCACGATGTATCCTGAGAAGCTATATTAAAATAGGGATGCACAGGTGTTGCAGGATCTTCAGACCAGGTAATTCTTCCCTCCATATAAAGGTTTCCGCCGTTTAAGAGATATTCTTTGAGTTTATTACCTTCACTATTTGTTAATGTATGTCCTGTAAAATGGATGCCTAAACACACAAAGATATTTTTATACAGATTAAGGTCATCAGGAAACTCCGTGGTATATTCTGAAAATATATCCATGTCATTAAATGTCTCATAAATTCCGGGGCCGGAGTAATTCTTGGTATCCAGATCAAGGATAAGGGCAGTATATCTGCCAATAACAATATAAAAATCACCAAATCCGGTTATTCCCAAATCGGCTGAAATATTAAAATCGAAAACAGACTGAAAACCTTCGGGTGTATCCGGGTCGGCAGTGATAGTATATGTTTTCTGAACAACTAAATTTCCGGAAAGCGTTCCGTATGATTGTGAAGAGTTAGTAACTTCAATATATTCATTATTGCTGATAAGTTCGCCAATGACATTTAATGCATCGGAAGAGCCGTTGTTCCCAACTGTTACCGTTATCTCACCGGTTTCACCCGGTTCAATCCGTCCGTTATTATTTCCGGAAGCATCGGAAACAGAAAAATCAATGAATTCAAGTATGGGAGCATGCGATTTTAAGACAATATGACTTGTCCATATCTCCGCACCATCAGTCGCTTCAAGGGTAAAAACAATATTTTGATCATCGGGAATGTCATTAGCCACATTAAAAGCAAAAGCATCAGTCATGGATATTGTTGCATTAGCCGTCATATTCCCATAAACCTCAGAGCCATCGGTAATTTCAACATATTCATTATCAGCACTCAATGTAGCAGATACATTATCTGCCTGAACCAATCCGATATTCTGAAGTTCTACAGTAAGCATGATCGTCTCACCATAATCCATTTTCCCATCATTGTTTCCGGCCTCATCATTAAGAGTATGCGATTTATAAACGACATACGGAATATCGGGAGACACGACCTCAACGGATTGCTCGTATCTGAAAAAGTTTTGTTTAGTAACCGTCACGAGAATCTCTTCTCCGGGTGTCAGTGGCTGTATGGGAATATCAATTGGCTCACCAGTTGCAATTGCCGAGCCAATCAGTTCGCCATTGAGTGTTATTCCTATTAATGCTGCCGTATCCGCCGTAATTGTTATAAATGACTGTCCTCCAAGTAATACTTCATTTTGCAGAACGGTAAGTTCCTGCGGCATTTCGGAATATACAGTCATAAAGGCATCTCCATGAAGATGGAAAAGATTAACGGTTACCTCTTTATTATCAGGATTTGCAGGCCAACTTGACTGCCACAGGAATATTTTTCCTGCTGCATTGGCAAAGGCAGGCAATATCCCTCTGTATTCAGGATTACTGCCATATTGTGGCAGAAAGTCAGGCCACATATTATCATAGGCTCCCCACACATATGTGTCGTTAACAAAAGAATAGGAAACCTCCGAAGCAGCAACAATTCCGTTACAACCTGCATTTTGTCCGTTATATTTATATCTGTGAAACTTTTCGGCAAAGCATTCACCCGACAGGTTATATTTGCCGGTCAGGCAGTTAACCGACCAGATGAATGTTAAATCAGTATTCGTCAGGCTGCTGATATCACTACTGTGAAAAGAGGGTTCTCCCCATCCGGTTTCACCACCGTGATCACGGTGTTGAAGCATAAAAGAACCCGCATTAATGGCGTCTGTAACATCACCGGCGCTTCCGCTCCATGTACAACCGACCTGTGCAGGGGCAGAAGGTATATACCCGAGACCGTTAGGCCCGAAAACATTTAAGACTACTCCTGTGTTAGATGCCGTTGACCAGGGATCAGTCATAGGATTTCCCTGATAGGTCTTATTGATTCTAACGGTCTCTTTTCCCAGTTCATTTTCCCAAAATCCTGCTACTGCCTCAGAACATATTTGAAACCATCTTTCCGTTTGAAATCCCAGTGCTGTAACAGGGTGCATGTAAAAATACTCTGAAGATGGCGGATTTCTTTCATAATCAATAACCTTTGTAACCATAGTTTCCAACTGTTCCGCATTTTGAGCGGTCATCCTTGCCATCACAATATCCGGAAGATTATTGTTGTTGACATCTCCCCATATATTATCCGAAGCACAATAATTATCCCAGATTGGTGCAATTATCCTGTTCTCGGGATTAGTACCGAAGTCAGCCATTATAAGGCAGGCTGCCGGTGGAATATCCCACGTATTATATGCATCATTCAAATAATTCTCAATTGTGTTGACATTGTTACCTCCAATTTCATCAAGAGTAACAACTTTTGTGAGGATGCCCTGATTTGTACGGAAAACCTTCAAAGAATCAGCCCACTGCTGAAACTCAGCTCCGTTAGGAGTTATTATAAGGTATTCACAACCTGTTTCATCCTTACCCGATGACAATTTGTTATAATCAATAGCAGGGATTGAACTTTCGTTCAGGAAAGCATCTCTGAGAATGGGATCCCACCAACGACTTCTTAACCGGTCATCACCAAAATTACCATTTCCTCCTTTAAACGAAATCATAACCTTTAAATCGCGATAAACAATTAACTGTTTTGTAACCGGATTATATTGAAACGGAGTTATTCCCAAAATAACGGCATCCACTCCTCTCAATTCCGTCCTTTCCGAAAGTTGAAACGGATTATCAGGATAAAAAGCATCCTCAGAGTAAATCTCATAATCTTTTTTGTACTTCAGCGGTCCTTCTTCGGTGTCCCAGGGAATTACCGGTGAAGGTTCAATATCAACATTCTCAAAAATTTCCTTTCTGAAGCTGATAATTGCCAGTTCTGCATTTGCTCCTTCGGGAATTGCAATAAAACGGCTCATTGCCGGAAGATTTGGTGCTCCCTCTGTCCCGGGAAGAAAAACACCGGACAGGGATATTTCCTGAACCGTTTTCCCGTTGAGCAGTTTGTTTGAAATACCAAATGATTCAATTGAAAAATTGATTGTTACGGAATTACTGTTTTGTGAAACCACAGATAATCCTTGTTTCCCCCAGTGATCGGGATATCTGATGTTTTCAGCATTAACAGTAAAGAAAATCGTAATCAGTGTAGTTAACAGATATAGCTTTTTCATAAATTTTTTTTTTAGGATAAAGAAAATTCGTGACTTTTCTTTACCACTTAATCTTAGTCTGTAATATTAATTAACAATTATTTTTTTATTGACTGTAAATCTATCATTTTTAATAATGACATAATACAATCCGGGATTAGTTTCACCAAGATTGATATTAATCTGACCCGAAGTAATATCATTTTTTTCAAACACTACTTCACCAATGGAATTGTACACTTTTACAGATATATTTTTATTAATCGGTTCATTCAAGTTAATTATGAATGATCCGTTGCCGGGATTCGGGAAGATACTGATTTTATTAAGGTTATCTTCTTCGACACCTCCACAGATATCACAATTGATGACAAAAGATTCCGAATAATCACTTTCACCGCAATCGTTAACAGCTTTCACGCTGATTGATACGTCACCTTGCCAATATTGTATATAATTTACAGTTGCAGTGGTTCCGCTACCTGTAATTTCACCTGCATCAGCAGGTTCCAGCAACCATTCGTAGCTATTGGCATTTGTTGAGCCTGTGGTAGTATATTCCTGGACCAGCATGGATGGTAAGTTTGTACAAACTAATTCTTCACCTTCCGGTTTTGCCGGTATTTCAGGAGAAGTACTTACAGTTATGTAATCCTCAATAGTCAACGTACTTGTATTTGATCCGTCGGAAACGGCTAAAGTAACATCGAACGAACCTGAATTGTAATACATTACGGTGGGATTCTCCATTGTAGAGGTTTCGGGTGTTCCACCTTCAAAAGTCCATTCCCAACTTATAACATTGCCTGTTGAGAGATCGGTAAAATCTAAGGTCTCTTCTTCACAAATATCGGTTGCACTTGCAGAGAAAGAAGCTTGCAAAGAGGCATTTAACCCGAAGAAATTCAAATATTCCGCCATCAGTTCGGCTTTTGTGGAAGGAGACGTTCCGTCGGTTAAACCGCCGAATTCGTGGGAAGCGCCTATTGTTTTGTAAGAACCGGCATCATAAGCAACGGCAGTTCCGTAAGAGGGATTGCTATTCTCAAAAACAACGTAAGCAGGTGAGTTTGCACCTATATGATCAATCCAACTGTTATCTCCACTATAATTAAACGACATACCTTCGGTAAAAGTGCCTGTCTGACCTTCTACGGTTAACAGATCACTGCTTCCGTCTTCCTGGGGATCAATATTAAACATCGGATGTACGGCGGTCTGATCATCATAGTACCAGGTATCACCTCCTTCCATATATAGCGAGCCTCCGTTATTTAAAAAATCTGCTAATGCCTGTCCCTCCGTTGCGGAAAGCGTGTGGTTGTCGCTATAAACACCAAGACAAACAAATATGGAGCTGTAGATATCGAGGGATGAAGGAAAAGATGTTGTATATTCAGCAGCAAGTCCGTTGGCCTCTATTGCAGTTTGCATTGCAGGACCGGAGTTATGGTTACCGTCGAGGTCAATTATTACCACCGGTATCTGTCCTATGACAAATCCCATTGTAAAATCATTTGAATATGACCCGCCGTTTGAGGTTACATTGAGATCAATATCGGCAGGCTGTCCCGTAGGAGTAGCTGCGTTAGCCGTAACCGTAAAAGTACCTTCTCCCGTTTCGCTTTGTGCCAGCGTTCCGAATGAGGCGTTACTTTCATCAATTATCAGGTAAGGTGAAGTTGTGGATATCTCACCCGAAACATTTTCCGCAGTAATGTCTCCGTTATTCTTCAAAGTAACGATAATGTCAACCGTTTCTCCCGGATCAATTTTCCCGTTGTTGTTGCCGTTTGAATCGTCAACAGTATAATCATACATTGCAAGATAAACTCCGGAGACAGGCTCCAGTGCCTCGATAGCATCAAGGTCAAATCCGGCATCCGCCACATTTCCTGAGCCGTCGCCGTCATCAACGATTTTTACAAATTGAGCTTCGGGAAGAGCGGAAGCCGCAATATCAAATTCCGTTGTTCCGTTTCCGGTACCGAGACTCAGCCAGGGACCGTCAATGGTTTCCCCGACGTAGCAGGTGAAACCTTCGGGAGAAGTATCTCCTTCATAAACAATCAGATCGGGGCCGGGGCCATCAATAACGGGATACTGCATATCAAGAACACACCAGCCGTTTTTGCCGATGGAATAATTGATGTTGTCAGGAGCTCCTATAACGGCAGGAGTGTTTCCCTCGTCAGCCTCGTTATTTCCCGGTATTTGAGATGCGGAAAACTTATAAACATACTGCCCGTCCTCAGGTACAAGCTGAAAATCGGTGGTTGTTGCGTTATTTGATGTTACGGTGATATTATCAATTGTTTGTGTCTGATATCCGTTGGCAACAATTTTAATTGTATAAGTTCCGGGAAGTACATATTTATGATAATCACCTGCCGTGGGGTCGGTGAATGTCGGCATATAATCATTTACAAAAACAACAGCGGTAACGGGCTCTCCGGTATTTGCATCCGTGACCGTACCCTGCACTCCGTATCCCGAATATTCAATCATTGCCATCATTGCAGGATAGTTATAGTTGTAATAAGTCATTATCTGAGATGCGGGAGGTTGCTTGTTATCCGAAATCTCCATTGACCAGGAAATTGAGCCCTGAACACCATAGTTTGAATCTTTAGAACTTCCGTTTATAGCATACATCCCTGTGTTTCCCTGTCCGTAAGGGAGATTCGGATAATTTGAACTGTTTGAGTAAACACCGCCGAGTTGATAGATATGCGCCCAGTCAGGTGGAGAGCTTGACCTATAGCTCCAGGGTAGTGATATATAAACGGTACCGCTGTGATATGTTGTGTGCACAACAAACTGATTATTATACATACATTCACGTAATGCTTTTACTTCCGGTTGCGAATATGCTCCTGTACTGCTTCCCCATCCATCCCACATATATCCCCAGTCACGGTTCATATCAACGCCATTGGAATTATAACGGCTCATATTTTCCCTACCCCAGGGATTAACCATCAGGTAGAGCCATATTTCACGATTGTCTATAAGGTTTGTTATTGTGGGATCGTCACCGTAACCTATGCAAAGGTCGCGTGCAAATCTGATCACATTTTCAGGGCCTCCGATTTCATCTCCATGTATTCCGGCATCAAACATTACCTCGGCTTCAGGCTCATCGGTTAGAACATTATCGCTGATTTTTAATGCAACCAGGTCATATTGGCCTGATGCATCCGTACCGAAGTTGTACTTTTTGCATATTGCGGGAAACTCCGTTTCGAGACTGTCGGCAAGATCAATTATTTGCTGGTATGAATGATATGAATCTTCCGTTATCCAAAAATTCTTAAAATGGTCATTCAGATTTTCAATTTCAACCTGATATTGCAAATTAAGGCCTTGTAACTTTTGTAACTCACCGGGTGTTACAAAAGCTCTGATCTCGCCTGTTGAATAATCGGCAATTTCAAAATTAATATTTAGTTTTTTCAATTGTGTAACCTGCTGTTGGGAGGATACCTGAATTCTTACCTGCATTTCATCTTTGCGCCATCCGTCGGCATAAGAAAGTGAAAAGATCAGAGACAATAAGACAAAAAGTAGTTGTTTTCTCATATTCGATAAATTTGTAAAAGTTGCCAAATATAATACAATTCATAAAACAGGTTTAATTATCATACTATTTATATAATTGTATAAATAAAGACAAACGTGCTAATTAGAAAGTTGCATATTTGAAAGTTTACCGGTTCAGGGTATATTTTAAAGGATTATTCTTTTAGTCGGCAGGATGAGTGAATATAAAAACCGAACCTTTTCCCTCTTCGGATTCGACCCATATCTTACCACCCAAAATCTCTACAATTTTTTTCGAAATAGCCAGGCCAAGCCCTGTTCCGCCAAAAGTTCTTGTTTCGGTTTCATCAACCTGCCTGAAACTTTCAAAAATTAACATATGTTTATCAGCAGGAATTCCAATTCCGGAATCTTTGATATAAAATCTGTAATAACCGTCATTGTCAAAATCACAGCCAAATTCAATAGTACCATAAGCCGTGAATTTTATTGCATTTGTAATGATGTTCCTGAATACCTGATTTAATCTTTCCACATCGGTATTAATAAAACGATTATCAATATCCGGATTTTTACGATAGATAAGTTCCAAATCCTTTTTCTCCTCATTAGAAGAAAGAATATGATTAAATTCAATAAAAATTTTGTTCAGTATATTATCAACATCATATATTTTTTTAATAACCTTGAACTCACCTGCTTCGATTCTTGAAATATCAATAATATCATTTATTATATTCATCAGGGAGTTGCCGCTGGTATGAATGAGATTAATAAATTGCTTTTTATCAATATTTGTTATGTTTTCATCAGCGAGTAACTGGGAAAATCCAAGAATGGCATTCATAGGTGTTCTAATTTCATGAGACATATTTGCCAGGAATGCCGATTTGAGCCTGTCGGATTCCTCCGCTTTTTCCTTTGCATCAATAAGTTCCTGTTCAAGTTTCTTTTGAATTGTGATATCCTCTTTAATGGCAATGAAATGAGTTATGTTTCCTGCTTCATTTTTCAAGGGATAAATATTTGCCGACTCCCAGTACAGTTCACCGTTTTTCTTACGATTTATGAATTGCCCGTGCCATTCATTACCTGAAGATAATGTTTCCCATAACTCTTTATAAAGCTCTTCCGGAGTTTTCCCCGATTTCAAAATACGAGGGTTTTCCCCGATAGCTTCTTCTTTGGAATATCCGGTAATATCTGAAAATGCAGGATTAACATATTCAATGTTTCCAACAAGGTCGGTTATCACAAAAATAGTAGGACTTTGTTCAATGGCACGGGAAAGTTTTCTAATCTCCTCTTCCGCTTTCAAACGTTCCGTAATATCCTGCGCAAAAGTAATTATCACTTTTTCTCCAAAATATGTTCCCGGGTATAATTTAACTTCCTTGGGAAAAATTCTACCGGATTTGGCCAAACCCCAAAACTCGAATTGTTGTGGTTCTCCATTAAACGCTTTAACTAATCGCTCAAAAGTATCGTCAAGGTCATTCAAGCCCGGCGCAGAGAGGTCAACAGGAGTTTTTCCGATAAAAAACTCGTGAGGATAGCCGTACATTTTCTCGGCACCTTTGTTAACATCAATAAACTCTCCCTTTTCATTCAGCACATAAATAGCATCATTGGTAGAGTTAAACAGGTTCTTATAACTCTGTTCGGAAAGTTTGACTGCCTCCTGATTTTTCTTGATTTCGGTTATATCCCTTCCAACTCCGATAATCTCTTTCACATTGTTGTTTTCATCCAAAACAGCATCATCAACCCACGATAACCAGCGCCATCCATCTTTGGTTAATGCCCTCTGTTCATGATAAACTTTATACGGCGGTTTACTTAATGCCTCAATAGCTTTTTTTGTATTTTCAACATCATCTTTATGAACCAAAGGCATAAACGATTTTCCGAGAAGTTCCTCTTCCGTTTTGCCGAAGGTTCTGCAATATGAAGGACTGACAAACAGGTATCGGCCTTCTTTATCAACCTTAACTACCAGATCGGTCTGCTTTTCAACAATTAATCTGTACTTTTCTTCACTTTCTCTTAATTCCTCCTCTATCCTTTTTCTTTCAGTAATATCAGCATAGGCCCCTACAAGCCCTGCAACATTTCCGTTTTCATCATAAAAAACATCTTTACTGAAAAGGACTGTTCTATTGTTCCCGTTTTTATCCTTAATTATTCTTTCAGAAACCACCTTCCGAGGATTTTTCATCAAATCCATATCCTCGCGATGGTATTCCATGGATTTTTCATCCGGCCAAATTTCATATACTTTTTTACCTGCAACCTCATCAAAAGTAACACCCAATTGTTCAGTAAAAGCATTATTACATCCGAGATAATTACCCTCTTTGTCTTTGAAAAAGATTGGATACGGTGTTGCTGAAATAACTCCTTCAAAAAGTTTCCTGTAATATTCGGACAGATGATGCTCTTTTTTTAACTTTTTCTCAATCAACACCCTTTCTGTGATATCATTGGCAATACTAAGCACACCAAAACTACCGTCAGGTAGTTCAATTCTTTTTTCAAATAATTCAAGGTATACTATTGAATCGTCTTTTGCGACACTTTTAACAACTTTTCTTAACACTTCTCCATTAAGTATCCTTTGAATATTCTCTTTTACTTCCGATTTGAAGTCGGGATGTACAAGCATATCAACTTTTTGTCCTGCAAGCTCATCAATATCATAACCGAAAATCTCCGAATAGGCAGGGTTAACATCAATTATTGTCCCTGATTTGTCAAGCAATATTACGCCGCTGGGAGAAAGGTTAAAAAGGCTTTTGTATTGTTCCTCCCTTTTCCTTATATTCTCTTGGGCTTTTTCCATATAGGAAACATCTTCAACTATTCCGTCATAATATTTCGGTTTCCCGTTTTTATCTTTGACGACGACGGTGGATATTGATGCGGGAAAAGTAGTACCATCAAAATGTTTTAATAAGACCTTTCTGCCTTTAACAGATCCCTGTTTGGAAATAACTTCCTGAAATTCCGCCCTGTCTTCCGGATTCATATAAAGATCACTTACGGTCAATTTCATAAACTCCTCTTTGCTTTCGTATCCAAACATTTCAACCAGTGCGGGATTAACTTCTATAAAATGACCATTTTTGTCGGCTGTGCTTCTGTATAACCCTACATTAATATTATTTGCAAGTGTTCTGTATTTTTCTTCTTCTTCGATTAACTTATCTTCCGTAACTTTTCTTTCGGAAATATCACGGCAAATAATAAGAATTTTTTCTACCTCATTATTGCTATTTAACAACAGCTTTGTACGTTCGTGAACAAAAAGTAACTTGCCGTCTTTGGTAATCTTCCGGAATTCAAGTTCACCCAATTCTGTTTTATTCCGAATAATTTCCGCTATTTTTGACTTAACGTAAGGAAGGTCATCCTTATAGACTACTTTCCAAACCGATTTCCCTGTGAGTTCTTCCTTGGTATAACCCAAATGCCCGGCACCAAAGAGGTTTACAGAGTTAATTCGTCCTGAAACATCCACAATAAAAAACATATCGGGGCCCTCCTCAAATAGCTCGAGCCAAAAGGTGATATCATTCTTATTTACTGCCATAATGGTACCTGAGAAACAATGTCAATTTTTACGGGGTAAATATATAAAAAAAAGTAATCAAAAAATGCTTTTGTATAAAATAAAAGAAATCCACTCATAATTTACTGATTATAAGACTAATGCAAAGATTAATTCTTTACCTCTCAGGTTTTTCAAAAATATATTGAACAATAATTATTAATATCAATGTAAATATAGTGCTCAGCAAGGTTCGCTGAAGTGTTGCAAAAAAATGTGTAAACCTGAATACCTCAAGATAAAACAGAGCGACATGATGAATAAATATCAAAATTAACGAATAAGTAAAAAACCACCTGAATCCGTTGTATCCGATTGAAGGTTTTGAACCCTTTTCATAATCCTTTCCCGAAGAGAGACTTCTTAAAACCGTTGGTCTGAAAAACGCCATTAACACCGTAGCAGCAGCATTTATTCCCATAGTGTTTTCAAACATATCTATACTTAAACCCATTAAAAAAGCAGAAATAAGTAATATCCATCCGGGTACTTCAAACGGTAGTAACAAAATAAAATAAACATAGAGGTAAGGGTTAATGTATCCGCCGAAATTTATATTATCAAGGATTGTAACCTGAACCAGTACCAGAATTATAAAACGAAATATGTATGTTATAAAACTATTTCTCATTTTCAACTCCCTCCTCCAATTTAAGTTGCTCCTCTCGCATCAGATTAGAAATGACATAAACGTAATAAACATTGTTATAGTCAACCGAGAAATCAACGGTTGCAGTATTAAATTTATGACCCTTTTCCGAAAAATATTCATCAACCGTACCTATCATAATATTCTCGGGAAAAATATTAGAGTTGCCACTGGTGACAACAGTGTCGCCGCGATACAATACAATATGGGTAGGGATATCAATTAAAACACCTTTTCTGTAATTCTTTCCGTCCCATTCAATTGTTCCCGTATGTCCGTTCTTTTTTATACGTGCATTTATCCTGTTACTAATATTCAGAACCGACATCACAAGCGAATAATTATCCGAGACCCGGATAACGGTACCAACCACTCCGTCGGCAGATACAACTCCCATATCAACACTAATACCGTCTTTTGAGCCCCTGTTGAGCATCAGATAATTTTTTTGCCTGTTAATACTGTTCTTAATTACTTTGGCACCAATATATCTGAATGATGAATCCGAAACATAATTGTTTACGAAATTCCGGGTTTTACCGCCTTTTCCGGCAATTATATTCCTAAGAATTTCGTTTTCTTTAACAAGATTTGTATTGGCTTTCTTAAGCGAAAGGTACTCGATTATATTGTTGTATGAATTTATTATTGATCCTGTAAAAGATCCGGTGGAGTTTAAAAATGCCGCACGCTGAAAGTTGTTTTGCAGAATAAATGAAAACGCTGACAACTCAAGGATGAGGAACAGGAAAAAGAAATAATGCCTGAATATGTATGCAAAAAAATGTCGCACAATAAAAAATTACTGATAAGTTAAAAAATCTTCAAAGCCGGATTATCTGCACAAACAAAGAACAACTCAGTATTTCTTGTATCCTACTTAATAAGGAACGTAAACCTGTCGAAATTTTTCAAAGCAATACCGGTACCTCTTGCAACAGCTCTTAGCGGGTCTTCGGCAACATGAACCGGAAGCTTTGTTTTAAGATGTATCCTTTTGTCAAGGCCTCTTAACATCGAGCCTCCACCGGCAAGGTAAATACCTGTTCTGAAAATATCGGCAGACAACTCCGGAGGAGTCATCTCCAATGCATGAAGCACTGCAGCCTCAATTTTTGATATTGATTTGTCAAGGCAATGTGCTATTTCCGAATAGTTTACCTTTATCTCTTTCGGAATACCCGTCAACATATCCCTGCCGTGAACTGCATATTCCTCAGGCGGATTATCAATTTCCGTCATAGCCGCACCCACTTCGATTTTTATTCTCTCGGCTGTTCTTTCGCCAATGTTGATATTATGTTGCTTACGCATATACTCTTCTATGTCGGAGTTGAAGTCATCGCCTGCAATCCGGATTGACTTATTGTTCACAATTCCACCAAGAGCAATAACCGCAATTTCGCTTGTACCACCTCCGATGTCAATAATCATATTGCCTGTCGGTTCCATAACGTCTATTCCGATTCCAATAGCCGCAGCCATCGGTTCATGAATGAGTTTAACATCTTTGGCACCTGCTTGCTCTGCCGAATCCCTGACGGCTCTTTCCTCCACCTCGGTTATACCGGAGGGGATGCAAATAACCATTTTCAATGCCGGCGGAAACAACGGCTTTTTCGACCATATCATTTTGATCATCTCCCTGATCATAAATTCGGCAGACTGAAAATCGGCAATAACACCGTCGCGTAAAGGGCGAATGGTTTTGATATTTTCGTGAGTTTTGCCATGCATCATCATTGCCTTTTTGCCAACGGCAATAATTCTGCCCGTGTTTCTTTCTATTGCTACAATAGAAGGCTCATCCAGCACGACCTTGTCATTATAAATGATAATGGTATTCGCTGTTCCGAGGTCAATTGCAATATCTTTGGTAAAGAATGAAAATAAGCCCATATTCTTAAATGTTTTTAATGTTTAAAATGACGCACACCTGTAAAAACCATACTCATACCGTGTTCATCGCAGTATTCTATTGAGTCTTTATCCCTGATTGATCCACCGGGCTGAATAACCGCTTTAATACCGGCTTTATCAGCTATCTCAACCGAATCGGCAAACGGGAAAAAAGCATCCGAAGCCATAACGGCACCGTTTAAATCAAACCCGAAAGAATTAGCCTTCTCAATAGCTTGTTTAAGAGCGTCAACCCTTGAAGTCTGCCCTACTCCACTCGCACACAATTGCTTGTTTTTAACCAGCACGATTGTGTTGGATTTTGTGTGCTTCACAACTTTATTTGCAAACAACAGGTCTTCAATCTCATAACGTGAAGGCGCAACTTTTGTTACAACTTTAAGGTCATCTTCCTTTTCCGTATTTAAATCTCTGTCCTGCACAATAACTCCGTTCATAACCGATCTGAATTGTTTTACCGGGAAATCATAGGATTTCTTTTGCAAAATTATTCTATTTTTCTTTGACTTAAGCAGTTCCAGTGCATTATTTTCATACCCCGGTGCCAAAATAATCTCGAAAAAGAGTTTATTTATCTCTTCAGCTGTCTCGGCATCAACCTCACGATTGGTTATTAAAACCCCGCCAAAAGCCGAAACAGGATCTCCCGCAAGAGCATCTTTCCATGCATCAATCAGTTTTTCACGGGTTGCTATACCACAGGCATTGTTATGTTTCAATACGGCAAACGTCGGATCATCAAACTCCATAATCAGATTAACGGCTGCATCCAGGTCACCGATGTTATTGTATGAAATGGCTTTCCCGTGAAGCTGTTCAAAAACATCATCCAAATTGCCGAAAAACAGCCCTTTCTGATGCGGGTTCTCACCATATCGTAAAACGCGGGATTTTGTGAAACTTTGCTTAAAAGCAAGCTCATCATCTTTGTTAAAATAATTGAAAATAGCAGTATCGTAATGCGATGAAACATTGAATGCCTGAGTTGCAAAATATCTTCTGTCGTTAATATCGGAACTTCCGTTTTTCTCATCAAGAAGTTTGATAAGGTCGTCATACTGAGCAAAGGAAGGGACAATAATGACATCTTTATAATTTTTTGCGGCTGCCCTGATAAGAGATATTCCTCCGATGTCTATTTTTTCAATTATTTCGGACTCATTATCGGTAGAGGCAACAGTCTCCTCAAAAGGATAAAGATCAACAACCACAAGATCAATTTCGGGAATACCGTATTCGGCAAATTGCTTCATATCGTTCTCATTTTCCCTGCGACCGAGAATTCCTCCGAAAACCTTGGGATGCAGTGTTTTCACTCTGCCACCGAGAATAGACGGGTATGATGTAAGCGATTCAACGGTTGTGGCCTCCACACCCAGTTTTTTTATAAAATCGTATGTTCCGCCCGTCGAATAAATCTTAATATCCAGGTTTCCAAGACGCTTAACTATTTCATCAAGCCTCTCCTTGTGATAAACCGAAATGAGTGCACTTTTAATTTTTTTCATCTGAGGTTTAATTTTATTGTTTGTTAAATGATTATGTCATTTGCTTTTCTGTCATTTGCTTTTCTGTCATTTGCTTTTCTGTCATTTGCTTTTCTGTCATTTGCTTTTCTGTCATTTGCTTTTCTGTCATTTGCTTTTCTGTCATTTGCTTTTCTGTCATTTGCTTCGCTGCTGAACCACATAATAAATACTTAATGACTACCAATGACCACCTAATGACTACTTAATGACCACCTAATGACCACAATCTAAAACTCCAAATAATCACTGCTACAAAGTAACAATTAAATTCTATTCGATTATTCAAAGGTTTATCTTATTTTTACACAATCATTTTTGATAACTTACTGTTATGCTAATATTTTTAAAATTATTCAGGGAAAGCTACCGTTTTGCACTACAATCAATCGTAGTAAATAAAGTCAGAACACTGCTTTCATTGCTTGGGATTACTATCGGAATATTTTCTGTAATTTCCGTTCTGACAATTTTCGACTCAATGGAAATTGCCGTCAAATCGAGCATAAACAGTCTCGGAAGTAATGTCCTTTTTATTCAGAAATGGCCATGGATGATGGGTCCCGATATACAATGGTGGAAGATAATGAAACGCCCCGATCCTTCTTTAAAAGAACTTAAACAAATTCAAAAGCGAAGCACGGCATCCGAAAATAGTGCCTTTATTATCGGTGCCAACAGGACTGTAAAATACAAGAACAACAGTATTGAGGATGTGGGTGTCATTGCTGTTTCACACGATTATAATCGGGTAATGCCTTTTGATTTGCAGGAAGGCCGCTATTTTACGTCAATGGAGTCGCAGACAGGAAGAAACGTAGCCATAATAGGTGCGGATATTGCCGAAAATCTTTACCAGGGACTTGATCCCGTAGGACGGACGATTAAAATATTCGGAAGCAAATTAAAGGTTATCGGTGTGATGAAAAAACAAGGTGATGATATGTTCGGGAATTCAGATGACGAAAGGGTTATTATTCCTGTGAACTTTGCCCGTAATCATATAAACGTTGAAGGTTCCGGCGGTGCCATTGTGGTTATGGCAAAACCTATGGTTAGCAATGACGAACTAAGAGATGAGCTTACGGGCATAATGCGCTCGGTAAGAAGATTGAAACCGGATGCCGAAAATAATTTTGCAATAAACGAAACAAGTGTAATATCGCAGGGCTTTGATCAGATATTTGCCGTCTTTGCTATGGTAGGATGGATAGTAGGTGGATTTTCACTGCTTGTGGGCGGATTCGGAATAGCAAATATTATGTTTGTGTCGGTTAAAGAGAGAACAAACCAGATAGGAATCCAAATGGCTCTCGGTGCAAAAAGGTTTTTTATCCTTTTCCAGTTTCTTTTCGAGTCGGTTTTTCTTTCACTCTTCGGTGGCCTCATCGGTCTTCTGATAATTTATTCACTCATTTTAATCTCAAATAGTTACGACATAATCCCCTTCCCATTAAAACTTACTACAGGTAATATAATTATCAGTTTGTCGGTATCTGCGATTATCGGACTTGCAGCAGGTATTGTTCCCTCCTGGTCGGCCTCACGCCTTGACCCGGTCGAGGCTATGAGGACAACTTTTTGATTTTTTTATTTCTCTTTTAATCTGTTAGTTATGTAAAAATGGGCATTATTCACAAAAAATCTTGACAAGTACAACCGAATATTCTATATCTTTACGGTTTCAAAAAAATCAAGTTATAGTGAAACGCTGGGTACTAAAAAAACAAGGTGAAAGTAGTGTGGTTCAGCACTTATCGGAGGTGCTGAACATAAACTCTACTCTTGCAAATTTGCTTGCACAGCGTGAAATAAAAACTTTTGAAGATGCAAAATCATTCTTTCGCCCGTCTCTGAACGACCTTCACGACCCTTTCCTGATGAATGATATGAAGGTTGCAATCGAACGTATTGAAGCTGCAATACGAAATGAGGAAAAAGTAATGATTTACGGCGATTACGATGTTGACGGAACTACTGCCGTAGCACTGGTCTATTCTTTTTTAAGCAACTACTATGACAATATCGAATACTACATCCCCGACAGATATGATGAGGGTTATGGTATTTCGTATAAAAGTATTGACTATGCCGCCGAAAATAATTTCTCTCTTGTAATTGTTTTGGATTGCGGAATTAAAGCCGTCGAAAAGATTGCTTATGCAAAAAGCAAAGGTATTGACTACATAATCGGCGACCATCACCGTCCGGGTGATAAACTTCCGGATGCAGTTGCTGTGTTGGACCCCAAAAGAGCCGACAGCACCTATCCTTTCGATGAGCTTTCGGGTTGCGGCGTTGGGTTTAAGCTTGTTCATGCATTTGCAGTTAAGAATAATATTCCCTTTAAAACAATTGAAAAATACCTTGACCTTGTTGTTGTAAGTATTGCCTCGGATATTGTAAAGATTACCGGTGAAAACAGGATCCTGGCTTATTACGGGTTAAAACTTGTTAACAGTAATCCGAGACCGGGAATAGAAGCCATATTGAAATTCAGCAATGTCTCCAAAAAGAATGAAAACAATAACGGCGAACCTGCTTTCACCAAAAATATGACCATCAGTGATCTGGTTTTCCTTGTGGGCCCCAGGATTAATGCTGCCGGAAGGATTGAAGATGCGGAAAATTCCGTTAAACTTTTACTTGCCCAATCGCTTGAAGAGGCTGAGGATCTTGCAAAACAAATTGACGACTTTAACACGGAAAGAAAAAATCTTGATTTTCAGATAACCCTTGAGGCGAACGAAATGATAAAAAACGATAAAAAATTGCTTGAGGCAAAAACAACCGTTGTTTATAATGAATCGTGGCATAAAGGAGTAATCGGAATCGTGGCTTCAAGGTTAATCGAATCGTTTTATCGTCCCACAGTGGTTTTAACAAAATCCAACGGACTGATAACCGGGTCGGCAAGGTCGGTGAAAGATTTTGATGTTTATGATGCCATAGATGCCTGCAGCGACCTGCTTGAGCATTTCGGCGGGCATAAATATGCTGCCGGTCTTTCCTTAAAACCTGAAAACCTGGTTGCATTTCAAAAAAGATTTGAAGAGTATGTTGCATCAACAATTCAGGAAAATATGTTGACTCCGGAGATAGAAATTGATGCAAATATTTGTCTCAACGATATAAATAAAAAGTTCTTCAGGATACTTAAGCAATTCGCACCGTTTGGCCCCGGAAATATGTCGCCCGTATTTATGACCGAGAATGTTATAGACACGGGTTTTTCGCGTATTGTGGGAAAAAATCATTTGAAACTTGATGTCGTACACCCCCACATTAGAGGATATCCCGTTTCCGCAATTGCTTTTCAACAAAGCGATGCCTATGATATTGTCAAAAACGGTCCGTTCAATATTTGTTTCCATATAGAAGAAAACGAGTGGAACGGAACCGTCAAACTACAGCTTAATATCAAGGATATTAAACCTTTTGAATAGCTTTAAACAAAATTCAGCTTGACTACCTCTGTTCAAATCCTTAAAACTATCCCATTCAAGTTGTTTTAAAGTTAAAAGGATAAAAAAATAAAAATAATCCATTCAAATCAAAAATATTTTTTATTTTTGACCGGTCGTTCAGTCATAAATGTTTGTTGATTTATAAATATGTCACCAAGAACAGCAGAACAATTTGAAAATATCCGCAACAAGAAGAAGCAGATCATTATGGATGCGGCCTTAAAGGTAATTTCGGAAAAGGGTTATCACGGCACTTCCATTTCGGTAATTGCAAAAGAATCGGGTGTCTCCAAAGGCCTGATATATAATTATTTCGATAGCAAAGAAGAACTCCTTACGGAAATAATGTATGACGGATACCGAAAAATTTTTGATAAATTCATTATTGATGAAAATTTGACACCCAAAGAAAATCTGCTGAAACTGGTCGAAACAACTTTTAATGTGATGGATGAACTGGAGGAGGTTTTCAAGGTTTATTTCTCCGTTTTAATGAAAAAGGATGTTTTTGAAATTTTAAAAGACAAGATGAATGAACTTTCGGAGCCGATTATGGAAGATTTTGCAAAATTAATGGCACAACTTGGTTTTGAAAATCCTATGGACGAGGCCTTCTTTTTCAGATTCATCCTTGACGGTATAAGCCTCAATTATCTTTTTTTGCCCGATGAGTTCCCCAAAGAATACTGTATAAAACGTTTTAAACAGATATATTTTAAAAATGAGAAATAGAACAATATTACCGATTCTGGCCTTAATTTTTGCTTCGGGACTTTTCCTGCAACAAAAAACAGATTTGACAGCCGTCGAAATTATCAAAAAAGCAAATGACCTTCGATACGGCGAAACAAGTGAAGGCAGTATGGATATGACCCTGGTCAGACCTACATGGAAAAGAAGTATCAGTATGAAAATGTGGACCAAAGGAACCGCTTACTCTATGGTTTTGATAACTGCTCCCGCAAAAGAAAAGGGACAGGTTTTTATGAAGCGTAAAAATGAAATGTGGAATTATATACCGAGAATATCAAGGATGATAAAACTCCCTCCTTCGGCAATGTCGCAGGGTTGGATGGGTTCGGATTACACTAACGACGATATGATGAACGAGGGGTCCTTAGTATCGAAATTCAATCATAAAATATTGAAAACGGAGAAATTTGAGAATATGGATTGTTATGTTATCGAATCCGTACCTAAAAATGATGATGATGTCGTGTGGGGAAAGAAAGTAAGCTGGATAAGCAAAGATGATTTTTTTACACTCAAAACGGAATCGTACGATGATGATATGTACCTCGTAAAAACGGAAATAGCATCTGAGATAAAAACATTCGGAGGTAAGAGATTACCGTCAAAGTTTGAAATAATTCCGGAAGACAATCCGGGAAATAAAACCGTTGTGGTATTAAAAGATATTATCTTTAACAAACCTCTTGACGAATCATTCTTTTCACAACAAAATATGAAACGAATCAGATAATATTATGGAAATCATAAAACTGGCCTGGCGCAATATCTGGCGTAATAAACGCCGAACCGTCATCACAGCATCGTCGTTAATGTTTGCCGTTATTTTCGGTGTTGTGATGCGTTCGATGCAACTCGGAACTTACGACAGAATGATAGACAGTGCCGTCAGACAATATTCCGGGTTTATACAAGTGCAGGACAGTGCATATTGGAAAGATAAAACCATTGACGACCTTATGCCCGACTCCTTGTTACTGCGAAAGGAAATTTCAAAATTGCCGGATGTCACAGGTGTTTTGCCACGGCTTGAATCCTTTGCGCTGATTTCGTACGGCAATAAAACAAAAGGAGCTATTTTTCAAGGTATTGACCCTTTTCTTGATAATCAAATGACACAAATTTCGCATAAAGTTGTCAAAGGCAGTTTCCTGACGAAAGATGATGAGGGTATTTTGCTTTCACAACGCCTTGCAGGTTATATGGGTGTAAATGTGGGTGATACGGTAGTGCTACTAAGTCAGGGATATCACGCTGTCACGGCCGCCGATGTTTTCCCGGTCAGAGGAATTGTAAAAATACCTAATCCCAAATTAGACAGGATATTGATAATCGGTTCGCTCAAAAGGGTACAGGACTTCTATGGCGCCGACGGAATGTTGACCTCGATGGTTGTGAATATCAATAGCAAGAATAATATTGATAAGGTATTACCTGAAGTAAAAAAGATAATTGATTCGGGCAGATTCGTTGCATTAAGCTGGACGGATATGAACAAGGAGTTGAAACAGCAAATTGAAAGTGACAGTGTCAGCGGACAAATAATGCTTGGTATTTTATATGTTGTAATATTTTTCGGTATCCTCGGTACAATAATTATGATGACCGCCGAGAGGCGTAAGGAATTCGGAGTTATGGTCGCACTCGGAATGCACAGGTACTATCTTGCAATGATAGTCTTCGTCGAAACTATCTTGCTCGGTCTTGTGGGAGCACTGACAGGAGAGCTTATCAGCACAGGGATTGTTTCATATTATTACAGATCTCCAATAAAAATCGGAGGCGAGATGAAAGATATTTACGAACAATTCGGGATTGAACCTGTCCTTGCTTTTTCAAAAGACTTCGGGATTTTCCTGAATCAGTTCTATGTGGTGCTGGCACTGCTGGTTATTGCCGTGTTATATTCAATAATAAAAATAACCGGATTTAAAATTATAGATGCTATTCATTCGTAAACTATGTTATTATGATACTATCAATTGCATGGAAAAATATATGGCGTAACAAAGTACGGAGTTTGGTGGTGATAATGGCAATATGTTTCGGGCTACTCGGAGGTATTGTGGCCGTGGCATTTATGAACGGCCTCTTACTGGGAAGGCTCAACGATGCTATCAAAATAGAGGTCTCCTCATTACAGTTGCATCAAGCGGAATATCTTGAAAATAATGAAATCAAATATGTTTTGAACAATGCGGATTCATTGATGAAGGACATTCGCGGAAATCAAGGTGTGGAAGCTGTGAGCAAGCGTTTTAAAATGGAGGTTATGGTTAGCTCCAACAGATCTGCTGCCGGATCTATGCTGGTTGCAATTCAACCTGATAACGAAAAAAAAGTATCCGAACTTTATAAACATCTGATTGATTCCACAAGTAGCTATTTTGAGGGTATGAAACGAAATCCCATTCTCATCGGGCAAAAAACGGCTGAAAAACTGAAAGTGCATGTTCGCAGTAAACTGATGATAAATGCAATTGACGTTAACGGAGAATCAATACAGCCGGTTTTCAGGGTTGTGGGAATTTTTCGCACTCAAAATACGGGCTTCGACGAATCGAATGTTTTCATACGCTATGATGATGCCGTTAAGATATTCGGATTCACCGATAATCAGGCTCATGAGATAGCCGTACTGATGAAGGATATGATGGAAACAGGTGAAATAATACAATCTCTAAAAGAAAAATATACAAAATTCAAAATTGATGACAATGCATTGTTACGTGCAAGAAATGATTCCATACCTGAAAATATTTACGATGAACTGAAATCATTTAAAGCTGACAAAGAGTATTCTTATGATGAGTTTGACAGGGAAATGAACCGGATTCTCGGGTCTGATGTTTATGAGCAATATAAAAAGCAAATCCGGTCCGTTGCCGAAACGGGTATTGATGTTGCGGAATGGAAAACGCTTTCCCCCGAATTGGCTATGCAATCAACCTGGCTTGATTTTATGCTTTTTGTTTTTGTCGGGATAATCCTTCTGGCACTTGGCTTTGGAATTGTTAACACGATGTTGATGGTCGTGCTTGAAAGAGTTCGCGAAATCGGAATGCTCATTGCCATAGGTATGAACCGTAAACGGGTATTTACGATGATAATGTATGAAACGGTTTTTCTTTCATTGACCGGAGGTGTCGCAGGAATTCTTTTAAGTTGGATTACTGTAACAATTTTAAATCATAACGGAATTGATTTAAGCTCCATCAGCCAAGGGCTTCAGGCTATAGGCTATCCTTCGATAATTTATCCCACAGTGGGTTTTATCGAGTATGTTCAGGTAGCGGTAATGGTTATACTTACCGGTATTTTAGCATCGGTTTATCCGGCCTGGCATGCTATCAGACTGAAGCCTGCCGAGGCGATACGTAGTGAGTAGAGGAGAGGGCGAAGGGGCGAGAGGGCGAGGGGGCGAAGGAGCGAAGGAGCGATGGGGCGATGGGGCGAAAGAGAGATATATTTGAAGTTCTTTTTTGATGAACTGACGGAAAGTATGTCTTTTCCGTCACTCAACTGACGGAAAGTATATCTTTTCCGTCAATTAGAGGGGATATAGTATTTTTATAAGGCGACGAGTGGGATAGAAGAAAAGGACAACGGTTTAACGGGAATTGAGTTAAAATGGAATCCGAATATCAAAGTGAAAGCTCCGGGAATGTGGAAAAAAGCTTATCCCGATGCTCGTTTTGTTATCGTGAATCCTGGTAATTATATGGATTATATAGTAAATTAAAACAAACATAAAGATATGAGTATCATAGAAATAAAAAACCTGCACAAAATCTATAACGAAAACAGCGAGATACCTGTTTATGCCGTTAACGGCATAGATTTAAGCTTTGAACAGGGTGAATTTTCGGCAATAGTCGGGCCTTCGGGCTGCGGCAAAACCACTTTGTTAAACCTTCTCGGAGGATTGGATTCACCTACAAAGGGAGAAATAATTATTGACGGAGTCAATATTGGAGAATTAAGCGAATCTAAACTGACCGATTTCAGAATGAAAAATATCGGATTTGTTTTTCAGGCATACAATTTAATCCCGGTACTTACTGCCCGCGAAAATGTGGAGTTTATAATGCATCTTCAACACCGTCCGAAAAAAGAGCGGCTGGAACGTGCTATGGCGCTCCTCGAAGCCGTGGGAATAGGTGACAGGGCGGATTCCAGACCATCCAAACTTTCGGGCGGACAACAACAAAGAGTTGCCGTGGCGCGTGCCCTTGCCTCAAAACCGAAATTCATCCTTGCCGACGAACCTACGGCCAACTTAGACTCCAAAGCTACCGAAAAACTACTGGAAATAATGGAGAAACTCAACAAAGAAGAAAATATAACTTTTATCTTCGCAACACACGACGCCAGGGTAATGAAAAAAGCAAAAAGACTGATTAATCTGGAAGACGGAAAAGTTATTGCCAACGAATAAAGAAAGAGTCATATAATAATGATAATCAACATTATAAAATATTTAATAGAGAAATTAAAATCTTATATGTCTGTAGATTGTAGCAATAAACCTTTTTACCACTTTGCGTCGCTGCATCGCCACCTGACACCCTTTCTTTCCGCAGCGTCGCTGCGTCGCCGCGTGACACTTTTCCCTTTCGTTGCGTCGCTGCGTCGCCGCGTGACACCTTTTTCTTTCGCCACATCACTGCACCACTGCGCGATACCTGTTTTTTTCATAGTCTCCCTTCTCTCCTTCTCCCCCGCCCAATCACAAAAACCGCATAAATTTACACTCAGCGGTTACATCTCTTATATGAACACTAATATGTTCGATTCCATTTCCAACATCTGGGTAATTGACAACCAACTTCACAACCGGCTGAATTTTGATTATTTCCCAACCGGAAATCTCTCTTTCTCTGCACAGCTTCGTACCCGCTTTATTTATGGAAATTCCGTACTGCTTTTCCCCGATTATTCAAAAATGATAAAATCGGACAATGGCTATCTGAAAATGAACCGGAACGTTTTATCAGAGAAAAATTTCTTATTAAATACCACCTTAGATCGGCTCTATGTGAAATACAGTTTCAAAAATGTTGATTTTAAACTCGGGCGCCAACGTATCAACTGGGGAAGAACACTTGTATGGAACCCGAATGATATTTTTAACACCTATTCCTATTTTGATTTCGATTATGTTGAAAAGCCGGGCAGTGATGCCGTAAGAGTACAATATTACACGGGAGCGGCTTCCTCTGTTGAGATAGCCTCGTCAATAAATTATGAAAAAAGAATGACATTGGCCGGCAAATGGCTGATAAACAAATGGAACTATGATTTTCAGTTTATTCTCGGAGAGATGGAGCAGCGGGACTATGTTGCGGGACTGGGCTGGGCCGGTGCAATAAAAAACCTCGGATTCAGGGGCGAAGCCACATATTTCAATCCCATTGACAATAGCGACACAACCCGTGAAGCAAGTTTGAGTGCAACCGTTTCGCTGGATTACTTGTTTAGCAATTCATTAAGTATTACGGCTCAGGTGCTTTATACCAAAATAACCAAAGACAATCCGATATCGAACTTTGCAACTTTTTATACCTCAAACCTCAATGCCAGATATCTCTCCTTTACTCCCTGGAATATTTTCGGAAGTATTCAATACCCGGTAACACCGCTATTCAATGTTACCTTTGCCGGAATGTATTACCCGAAAATAAACGGCTATTTTCTCAACCCGGGTTTAGACTACTCCCTTTCGGATAATCTGGAATTCAGCTTCATCTATCAGTTTTTCAAAGGAAAGTTTCCCAATGCAATGACGGGTTTGAATGAAAAGCAACAGATAAATTTTGCCTTTTTGAGGTTTAAATTAAATTTTTGATTTACAATACTACTTCAGCACTCATCTGCATTCGGCAAGAATTGCGAAGCAAGAAGAAATAAACAAAAACCCCCATTGTTTCTCGCAACAGGGGTTTTTAAAAATTTAAATTCAGAAAATTTTACTTTTGAACGATGATCTTTTTAACAATATTAGTCTCTGTACCTGTAATTTGCAGATAGTAGAGTCCTTTTGCAAAATCGTTCAAATCAATTTTCCGTGAGAATTGCCGGCTTGTTTCAACATTGTTCTTACTGAACACAACCTCATTCAATGCATTGTAAATTTTAATATCAACAACATCCGAAGTGTTAAGGTTGATCTTCAGAGTAAAACTACCGCTGTTGGGATTAGGATAAACAACAACACCGTCAAGGTTGTTTTCTCCTATACCCGTACAAGCATCCACAACGATATCCTGCTCTGCATAATTTGAGCATCCGAAGGCATCCTCATAAGTATAAGTTATTGTGTGAGTACCTATACCGGCTGCTTCGGGATCGAACATGTTATTTGTAACTCCGTCACCGGAATATATACCTCCTTCAGGTTGTCCGCCCGTGAGTTCAAAAGCGGGATCGTAAACACAAACCATTTCAAAGGGTTCGAGTGTAACATCGGGTTGTTCATAAACCGTAACGGTAAGAACATCTGAAAAATCACCCGTTCCGCAATAGTTAACACCTGCAACACTGATTGAGGCATCACCTGTAAAGGTTTCGGACCAGTCAACAGTTGCCGAAGTACCTGTTCCGGAAATCATTCCTGCATTATCAGGTTCCAGTTTCCATTCGTATTCCGTAACTCCCGTCACACCGGTAGTATTATAAGAAGTATTTAAAGGATCCATACACAATTCGGCAGGTCCTGTCGGCATTGCAGCCATACCGGGCACATCACTTACGGTAATATAGTTTTCGATTGTCAACGTATCACTTTCTTCACCGTCGGAAACTATCAGAGTAACATCGAAAGAACCGGTGTTAAAATACATAACAGTTGGATTTTGCAAACTCGAAGTTGCAGGTTGTCCACCCTCGAAAGTCCATTCCCAGGATGTTGGTTGTCCTGATGAAGCATCGGAAAATTCAACCGTATTTTCAACGCAAATTTCAGTAGCATCTGAAGTGAAAAGAGCCTGCATTGAAGCACCTATACCGAAGAACTCAAGATACTTACTCATCAGCTCTTCCTTTGTTGAAGGAGAAGTTCCGTCATCAAGGCCTCCGAATTCATGAGAAGCACCGATAGTTCTGTAAGAACCTGCATCGTACGCTACTGCAGTACCGTACGAGGGATTATTATTCTCAAGAATGAGGAAAGCGGGAGAAATGGCTTCAATATGGTCAATCCAACTGTTGTCACCCGAATAATCGAACGACATACCTTCGGTAAAAGTTCCCGATTGTCCGTTAATTGTTGACAAATCGCTGCTACCGTCAGATTGCGGGTTAATATTGAACATAGCATGTACAGCAGTTGGATTATCATAATACCAGGTGTCACCACCTTCCATATAAATATTACCACCCGCATTCAGAAAATCGGCAAGTTCCTGACCTTCGCCCGATGAAAGCACATGATTGTCACTGTAAATCCCCAGATTAACAAAAATAGTTGTATAAAGATTGAGATCATCAGGGAATGAGGTAACCAATTCATGTGATACACCAATAGTATTCAAAGCTGCATCCATAGCAGGTGCAGAATTATTATTCGGATCAAGATTAAGAATAAGAACCGGTATTTGTCCGATAACAACATTAAAAGCACCGTCGCCCGATATCCCGAGGTCGGCATTGACTTCAAATGTGAGGTCAACCATATGTCCGGCAGGAGTAGCGGCCGAAGCCGTAGCACTGAAAGAGCCGCTACCGTTACCACCCGAAGCGAGGTCACCGTAGTTCACTGAACTTGAATTAATTGTCAGGAACGGATCTGATGTCATAAGCTCTCCAACAAGGTTAAAGGCATCGGACGAACCTGCATTTTCGACATTAACAATTATATCAACCGTTTCACCGGGATCAATTTTTCCGTTATTGTTGCCCGAAGCATCATTTATTGAGAAATCAACATATTCAAGAATAGGAGCATGTCCCGGAATTGAAATATAACTTTCCCAAACATCCGTTCCGTTGGTGGCCGAAACAAGGAAAGAAACCGAATGGCCGTCGGGAAGATCATTGGCAACGTCGTAGGCAAATCCGTCGGTAACAACCGAAGTTGCACCTGCAGCGATATTACCATAGTCCTCTGTTGCATCGGTTACAGTCACATAATCATCATCGGTGCTTAATGTAACGGTAACGTTATCAGCCTGCTGAACACCTACATTCTTAACCGTGAGCGAAAGAAGGTTAGACTCACCGTAATCCATCATTCCGTCTCCATTTCCACCGTCATCATCATTTATTTCATATTCATCTTTAACTACGTAAGGACCTGTAGGAGGAATAACATCAACCATAGATTCGTAACGATAGTAGTTTTGCAAAGTAACGGTTACCAGCATTTGATCGGGAGGAACCTGTCCAGGAATTGTAATTGAAACTGGTGATCCCGTTCCGGTTGCGGTTCCTATTATCTCGCCGTTAACCGTCAAAGCTATCAAAGCGCCCTCATTAGCGGAAACTTCAAAAGTCGTAACTCCCGCATAAAGAATAGGGTTATGATTAACAGTTAAATCCTGAGGCACTTCCGAATAAACTGTCATAAAAGCATCACCGTGAAGATGGAAAAGGTTATATGTTACCTCTTTATTATTTGTGTTATAAGGCCAGCTTGATTGCTGTAGGAAATATTTACCGGCAGCACTTGCAAAAGCCGGATAAACTCCTCTTGAATCGGGTGTAGTGCCGTAATCGGGGAGGAAATCGGGCCACATATTATCATAACAACCCCATACATAAGTATCGTTTACAAAAGAGTAGGATACTTCGGAAGCAGCAACAATACCGTTACAACCGGAATTTTCGCCGTTTTTTGTATATCTGTGGAATTTCTCTGCAAAACATTCGCCTGACATATTGTATTTACCTGTCAAACAGTTAATTGACCAGATGAAAGTAAGGTTGGTATTATCTAAACTGTTAATATTGCTGCTTGAGAATGAAGGCTCGCCCCATCCGTCTTCTCCGCCATGATCACGGTGCTGAAGCATAAAAGAACCTGCATTAATGGCATTCACAACATCAGTTGCACTTCCGTTCCAGGAACAGTTAACCTGACCCGGAGTAGCAGGGATATAACCCATTCCGTTGGGTCCGAAATAATTAACAACAGTGCCGGTATTTGTTGCCGTTGACCAGGGGTCACTATTCGGATTACCCTGATATGTTTTATTGATTCTGACCGTTTCTTTGCCTTGAGCATTTTCCCAGAATCCGGCAACAGCCTCGGAACAAATCTGGAACCACCTCTCCGTCTGGAAACCCAAAGCGGTAATAGGATGGTTATAGAAATCCGCTGATGTAGGTGGAGTCCTTTCATAGTCCAAAATCTTTGTTACCATAGTTTCAAGGTGTGTTGCATTCTGAGCTGTCATACGTGCCATAACAATGTCGGGCATATCGTTACCGTTTACATCACCCCAAATATTATCAGAGGCACAATAATTATCCCAGATAGGAGCAATAATTCTGTCATCGGCACTTGTTCCGTAATCAGCCATTATCAAACAAGCGGCAGGAGGTATATCCCAGGTATTATAAGCATCATTCAGGTAATTTTCAATAGTATTCACATTGTTACCCCCGATTTCATCAAGAGTTACAATTTTTGTAATAATACCCTGGTTTGTTCTGAATACTTTTATTGAATCAGCCCATTGCTGGAATACTTCGTCATTAGGAGTAATAATAAGATATTCACATCCGGTTTCCTCGGTTGCCTGATGTGAAATATTATAATTTACCTTGGGAAGTGAAGCATAATTCATAAACATATCCTCCATTAATGGATCCCACCAGCGGCTACGAAGACGGTTATCGCCAAATTGTCCGTTACCACCTTCAAATTCCACCTCTATTTTGATATCCCTGTAAACGACAAGTTCCTTAGTTACCGGATTGTAATGGAACGGTGTAATTCCAAGCATTACAACATCAACACCTCTGATCACATCGTGATCGGAAAGTTTGACGGGTTCTTCAGGATAAAATTTATTAGCGGAATAGATAGACATATCTTTCGTATAATCCAGCAGACCTTCTTCAGTATCCCAGGGAATACGGGGTGCCGGAGCAAGATCAACATTCTCAAATGTCTCGGTTCTGTAAGAAAGGATTTTTAAGTTTGCTTTTGCACCCTGAGGAATTGCTACATAACGGCCTGTTCCGGGAAGGTTCGGTGCTCCCGCATCATTGGGAAGGAATACGCCGGGAAGTTCCAGATTCATCATTGACTTACCGTTAATTTGAATACTTCCCAATGAGAATTCTTCAATGGAGTAATTTACAATGACTTTGTTGTTGTTTTGACTTTCAAGTGTATATCCTGCCTTTCCCCAACTATCCTTGTAAGAATAATTGTCGGCAAAAACACTTGAAAATAGAAAAGCAAAGCTTAACATCACCGTCATAAACTTTGCATTGACATTAAAGTGTAAAGCATTTTTCATTTTTCTTGTTTTTAGTAAATACTTATTTATCGAATAACCTCATTTCAACTTCCGGATAACCATCAAAAGTTTTTCAGACAAGGAATTGCAAATGTCTGAAAAACTTTTGAGGATAAAAAATTTATTTTCTATTTCCGAATAATAATCTTTTCGGAATAGTTAGACCCGTCTTTAGACAGGTTAATGAAATATAATCCGTTTGAAAACCGTGACAAATCAATTTTTGAGGAGTAAGTACCTCTGATCTCAAGGTTTCTCTTCTCATAAACAACAACACCGGTATTGTTATAAATTGTAATATCAATACTTTCGTCTTTTGAAGATGATATTTCCATATTGAAAACACCGCTGTTGGGATTCGGGAAAATATTAAGTCCCATACCACCGAACATCTCATTAATACCAAGACATTCGCTAACGTTAATGACCTGCTCGGCATAGTTCGCGCAACCGTTTTCATCCGTATAAGAATAAGTGATTGTATGATCACCCGTTCCGGCGGTATTCGGATAGAAAGAACCGTCCAAAACACCTGTACCAGTATATTCGCCACCTTCGGGAGTACCGCCGGTAAGCACTAGAGGATCGTTGTAAACACAAACGGTGTCAACAAGGTCGAACGACACATCAGGCATAGCATTGATCATTACGGCAATAGCTTCCGAGAAATCTCCTTCACCACATTCGTTAACACCCTTAACGGTAATGAAAACCTCACCCGAGAAAGTTGCGTCCCAGTCAACTTCACCGGTCATATCGGTTCCGGAAATCGTTCCGGCATCGGCAGGGTCAATACTCCACATATAACTTTCTGCATACATAGCACCGGTTGTAGTGTATTGTGTATTGTCTCCATCCTGACACAAAACGGTTTCACCTTCGGGAGTAGCTGCAACTTGCGGTAACGGTTTAACATTAACCGTTGCAGTGTCGTAAACGGTAAATATCCCGTCATCGACAGCAACAACATATTTAGTTGTATCCGTAGGAGTTACAACCGGATTTTGTTCGTCGGAGGTAAATCCTTCGGGAATGGAAGTCCAGGAATATGTAAAACTACCCGAGCCTCCGGTTGCGTTTGCAGAAAGTTGTGACGATTCACCTGCACAAATATCGGTCGGATCAGCCGAAACGGTAATCTCGGGAATATCGGCACCAACATTTAAAGTAACTGGTACTACCGTCATAGGAGCATCGGGATCATCGCTGGCAATATTAAGATTGGCAGTATAAACTCCTTCATCAAGGTCGGCAGCACTAAAAGTAACCTGAATATCATCATTTTCATCTGGTGCCAGAGTTCCTTCGGTATGATCCAACATTAACCAGCCCAAAACATAAACGCCATAATCTTCAACTTCACCGTATGTTGTTGTTCCGCAAGGATCACCACAATCGGAACCCGAATATTTAATCCTGATTCTCATAACCGTTTGTCCGGGGGTTGCATCAGTGGGAACAGTTATGGAAAATGTTCCCTGACCACTATTGTCGGCTTCACAAACAACATTTTCGCCCGGGTCGTCAAAGTCACCGTCAATGTTCCAGTCAATCCAAATGCCAAGGTCGTCGGAAGTGTAAACACTACCGTTGGTCACAGATATATCATACGATTCACCCATATTTACCATTGTTGACATAGATGTGTAATCGGCATATCCGTCGCAGGAAGTTGAATTATTGATTGTTCCGAAAGTAACGTTACTGATATATTCGTCACATCCACCGCTTGCACTGCAATAATCCTCAACACTTTTACTTGTAATTTCGGGTGTGATATCGAAAGTTAAGTCAAGCTCACCGGTATTTGTAATCGTAAGTGTTTGAGTTGCCGATCCTCCGATAGTAAGATTTTGAACCATAGCATCAGGAGTAACTGCAATATGAGGATTTCCCCATTGTATTGAAGCAAAAGCACCTACGGATTCACCTTCGTCATGCATTGCCGTCACACTGTACTGATAAACACCGTAGTCGGGCAGCATATCGGAATATGTTGTTTCGGTAGTTGTACCAAGCAATTCTCCATCCCTGTAAACATTGAAATAAAGAAATTCTTTTCCCTCAAAAACCCAGTTGAGAATAGTTTCACCGGTTGCCTCATCAAGAGTAACGGTAAGGTTTGTAGGCTTGGGAAGATTGTTTGTCACGTAAGGAGAAACATAAGTCATAAAAAGATTATTTCTTGTATCCATCCACGCAGGATAAACTTTTGAGCCTCTGGCTGTGATTCCAATATAATCACCCATATAATCACCGGCAAGTCCTGCAATAGGAGTAGGTGTAAAAGCAACGTCACTGACTTTAAAATCCTCCCAGGTTTCACCACCGTCGAAGGAATTTGCACAATATACTTCACACTGACTACTACTTACATTCCTGTCGTCATACCATATTGCGCTCAATGTTCCCGTTTCCGGATCACAGGTTATCCAGGGCATATAATGTTTTTTACCCTGTCCCATCGGATCTTGATTTATTCTAATCGGGTTTGACCAGCTTGCACCCTCATCTTCCGAGCGTATCATATAAACATCGGCATCGCTTCCGGTATTCGTTCCGGGAACACCGATATTACACCAAACAACATAAATGTTTCCGCTGAAACCGCCATTGCTGATGTCAACAGCCATAGCCGGGAAAGAATTCACTCTCATACTTTTACCGACTCCCGAATTTCTGATACCACGAATATTATCAATTATTCTTATTGCCGTTTCAAAAGTCTGACCTCCATCCGTGGACTTAGCAAAACCAATGGCTTTTTCGTCCTGCGGCCAACCGTCATATATTGCCCAGATAGCATACACCTCTCCGTTGGGGCCTGTTTGAAGATTTACACCCTGATTATGGCTTCCCGCATTAACGGCAGAGCTGATATTCATATGAG
>Ga0256841_1000169_pt1 | contig 72774 bp, 65 predicted proteins | sample 356308metaG_FD_185971 | JGI IMG/M metagenome (GOLD analysis project Ga0256841, IMG submission 185971) | Hydrothermal vent microbial communities from Mid Atlantic Ridge, Atlantic Ocean - 356-308 | ecosystem: Environmental > Aquatic > Marine > Hydrothermal vents | place: Atlantic Ocean: Mid... | reverse complement strand
TTCAATTGAAAAATAAGGGATTTGCCAAATCTAAACACCCTGATTTATTGGTAAATATTGCCACCGATGCGGAAGAGCATGTTGAATTTAGAAATTTAAATGGTTCTTTTTCGCGTTGGCCTTCAACAAGAAGGTTTACCAATGGAGAAATTACCGTAGAACTTATTGACTATGCAGATAAAAAAATGGTATGGCAAGGTACGGCTTCAGGGATTTTGAATTACTTAAATACGAAAGAAACAGTTAGCAATAAAGAAAAACAAATCAAAGAATTTGTCTATGAAATAATGACGAAATATCCTCCAACGGCTGAATAAAAGAAGCTATGGTAAGTTTATTCATAACTCATCTATTTTAAAATTCTTTACTACGAATAGTTCTGTTTTAATTGAGAAACCCGAAGTAAGAAATGTGCTTACTTCGGGTTTTTCTATATAACTATTACCCGTTTTCTTTTATGGCTGCCTGTGCTGAGGCTACCCGCGCAATAGGAACCCTAAAAGGTGAACAGCTTACATAATCCATTCGGGTAGTATAACAGAATTCTACTGAACTGGGTTCTCCACCGTGCTCGCCACAAATACCAACTTTTAGGGTTGGTTTTACACTGCGCCCTTTTTCGGTACCCATTTTTACGAGTTGGCCTACGCCTTCTTGATCTAACACCTCAAACGGATCAACAGTTAAAATGCCTTTTTCTATATATATTGGTAAGAATTTACCGGCATCGTCTCTGGAGTACCCAAAGGTCATTTGTGTTAAATCATTGGTTCCGAAAGAGAAAAACTCAGCCCTCTGTGCGATTAAATCGGCTGTTAAGGCTGCCCGTGGAATTTCAATCATTGTACCTACCAAATAATCTATAGTATCATTTCTTTCTTCAAATACCTTTGAAGCGGTAGCCCTAATAATATTTTCTTGTTCGATAAATTCATTTAATGTTCCTACCAAAGGCACCATTATTTCGGGTTTTGCCTCCACTCCTTTTGCTTTTAGGTCTAAGGCTGCTTCAATAATGGCCCTCGTTTGCATTTCGGTTATTTCAGGATAGGTATTTCCTAACCTACAACCTCTATGGCCTAACATTGGGTTAAACTCTTCTAACTCTGCTACTTTGTTTTTAATGGCTTGTAATGAAATGTGCATCTCTTCGGCCAATTCTTTTTGGGTTGCCAATTGATGGGGTACAAATTCGTGTAATGGTGGGTCTAGTAAGCGGATGGTAACCGGCAATCCCTGCATGGCTTCAAAAATTCCTTCAAAGTCACTGCGCTGCATCGGCAGTAACTCTTCTAGGGCTTGCCTTCTTCCTTTTACGGTATCTGCTAATATCATTTCGCGCATGGCTTTGATACGGTCAACTTCAAAAAACATGTGTTCTGTCCTAGTCAAACCAATGCCTTGTGCCCCAAAATTACGTGCTACTTTTGCATCTTTAGGGGTATCGGCATTTGTTCTAACTTTCATGGTAGCGAATTTGTCTGACAATTCCATAATTTTTGCAAACTCGCCACTCAGTTCGGGTTCAATAGTTGCTACTTTTCCTTCGAAAATATTTCCGGTGGTACCATTTAATGAAATCCAGTCACCTTCATGAAACTCTTTTCCATCAACTACCATGGTTCGTTTTTTATAATCTATATGGATGCTTCCGGCGCCTGAAATACAACATTTTCCCATACCTCTTGCTACTACGGCGGCATGTGAAGTCATTCCGCCACGGGCAGTTAAAATACCTATGGCAAGGTTCATACCTTCTAAATCTTCGGGTGATGTCTCGATACGTGTTAAAATGGTATTTTTAAATTTATTGGCTTCGTCGGCAAAGAAAACTATTTGACCTGTAGCTGCTCCCGGAGAGGCAGGCAAGCCTTGTGCTATTACACGGGATGTTTTGAGGGCTTTAGGGTCAAAAACGGGGTGTAATAACTCATCTAATTTATTGGGTTCTATCCTGAGTAAGGCTTCTTTTTCATCAATTAATTTTTCTTTTAAAAGGTCAACGGCTATTTTTACCATGGCGGCTCCAGTGCGTTTTCCATTTCTTGTTTGCAAAATCCATAGTTTACCTTCTTGTATGGTAAATTCCATATCTTGCATATCGCGATAATGCTTTTCTAATTTGTCTTGATAAGTATTTAGTTCATTGTAAATAGAAGGCATTAATTCTTCTAGGGAAGGATATTTTTCTTTTCTTTCTGCTTCTTCAACGTTGGCCAATGCTGCCCAGCGTTGTGAGCCTAATTTAGTAATCTGTTGTGGTGTTCTTACTCCGGCAACTACATCTTCTCCTTGGGCATTAATTAAGTATTCTCCATTAAAAACATTTTCACCGGTAGCAGCATCGCGCGTAAAGCAAACACCCGTACCTGAATTTTCGCCCATATTACCAAAAACCATTGCCTGCACATTTACGGCGGTTCCCCAATCTGAAGGGTAACCGTGCATTTTTCTGTAATAGATAGCCCTATCGCCATTCCAACTGTTAAATACGGCCATTACAGCTCCCCACAACTGATCCCATGGATTTACCGGAAATTCATGTCCGGTACGTTTTTTTACGGTATCTTTAAAATCGTATACCAAATCTTTTAAATCTTGTACTGTAAATTCGGTATCTAATTTTATATTTCTTTTATGTTTTAGGGCTTCTATAATTTCTTCAAAGGGATCGATATCGTCTTTTGATTCGGGTTTCATTCCCAAAACTACTCCTCCGTACATTTGAACAAAACGCCGGTATGAATCCCATGCGAGGCGTTCATTATTTGTTTTTTTTGCCAACCCGATAACGGCATCGTCATTCAATCCTAAATTTAATACTGTATCCATCATTCCCGGCATTGAAACTCGTGCCCCGGAGCGCACTGAAATTAGCAAAGGGTTTTCTTTGTCTCCAAATTTAGTACCCATGACTTGTTCAATACTTTCGATGGCTTTTTCAACTTCGTCTTTTATCATTTCAATGACAGCTTCTTTGCCTAATTGATTGTATTTTGTACATACTTCGGTGGTGATGGTAAATCCGGGAGGAACCGGTATTCCGATTAAGCTCATTTCAGCCAAATTTGCACCTTTGCCTCCTAAAAGGTCTCTCATATTACTATTTCCATCGGCTGTTTTATTTCCGAATTTATACACACTCATTTTTAGATCTTGTAAAGTCTCCATAATATTAAATCTATTGTTAAAAAAAAATCCGCTATCAAAATTATCACTTTTGTTACTGAATTTTAATGATTTAAATCATGTTATTGTGTGATGATTGTTACTGAAAATATGGGGAATGTTTGGGGGTTTGGAAAGGGATAAGATATAATTATCCATTTTATCGAACTTCAAAATAATAGAATTGCCTTATTTTTTAGAATCATTAGCTAAAGGTATATTAGATTCTGATTCTAAAGAGGCTGTCTAAAAAGTATTACTTTTTAGACAGCCTCAATAAATAAAAAACTCGAACTTACGTTTTAATTCGATTATTGGCACGGTTCATAACCAATTATAACTCCTTGGCAATGTACAGGAACTCGTATACTTATACTACAATCCCAGCCAATTATTACCGACCTAGGACAACTCCATCCACCACCTCCACCATTGATGACTTGCTGCTGAGATGTGTTAAGTTTTTTTGCACCTTTTAAATTTGCTAATTTTTTCATAATAAAAATTTTAACTAAGTATGGCCTTGAACATTTTGAGACTGTCAAGATTTTTAGTAATTACTGAAATTATTAGAATAAATTCTTATTAGTAAAAAAGAGACTCTATTTATAGTCTCCTGTTGGAGCCGGTTCACAGATTACCCCAGCTTGACCTTGCGACAAACATGCTCCATCACAACATCCCCATCGACATGCAATGTGAAGGCAATTTCTTTGAAGTCCTCCATTAATTGATTTTTGTTCATTTTTACTGAGTGCTTTGACACCTTTTAAATTTGCTAGTTTTTTCATAATAATAGATTTAAATTTATTTATACCTTGAACATTTTAAGACCGTCAAAGTTTCAGTCTGTTTTCTACAAAGTGTTGTTCTTTTTTAGTGTTTTTCTAAGTGACATCCCTTCTTAATTAACCACTTCATATTCTTTTGGACAATTACTTTCTATTTCAGTTTGTTCTGTTAAATCCTCAATAAAATAGATTAGGTCTCTTCTATCATACTCTTTAGGAAAAGGCCTTCCATTAATTAAAATTTCGGGAGTAAAGTTGATATTATTGTTTTTACACCAATCACTTTCTCTTTTTAAAATGTCTATATAATGTGACGAAGCATAGCAATCTCCCCACTTTTTTAACCAATTTTCAGAATTTTCACCATTATAAATTGCATTCATAGCGTGCATACATCTGGTTGTGTCTTCATCGAATAATTCTAATAACCTACTTGCAATTTTTACAACATCACTATTGGGATTCACGGTATTGATATTAAATCGAATACACCACTGTACTTTTTTGCCGTATTTTTTATCAATATCTTCCATCAATGCATGGACTTCCCTGCAATGACCACAAAAAGGGTTGGTGATTGCAGTAATTTTCAAATCGGCATCCTTGTTACCAACAACAATTTCGGGTATTTCTAATTCAGTATAAATTCTTTTTGATTTACCTAAAAGTGCATTGAACAATTCAACGTTCTTTTTAAATTTAAAATACTTCACTTTTGTTTTTCTAAATTCTTTTTTCACCCTTGAAAAAGAGCTCATAAACTGCCAAATCACCAAGGCCAATGAAAATGAAAAACCCACCACTAAAATATCTTTTGACAATACCAAATTGAGTTTATTGATATTTACGAGTGCGAAAAATGCTTGAATCCAAAGAACCCCAACGATACTCAAGCATAGCAAGCACCATTTTTTGATAACAATATATTGGTAATACACAGAATAGACGGTTATCGGCACTGCCAACATGCTAATTAAAAAAGGTAGCGAAAGATTGGCTCCTAATATTGACAAAAAATATACCGAAAGGCTCATTCCTATAAAATAACTCAGGCTTAAATCGCTCAATGTGAAATTATTAAAAACTTTAGCCCCTTTTGATGTCAATACCGCATTGCAATCTTTTTTTTCGCTTTCGCCCGAGCAAAATGCATTTGCCAAATATGATTCGCCGCCTTGTTCTTGTTTAAAAATAGCATAGCTGATATAAATGCCTAATAGCGATACCGCAAAAAACACGATGGCTTCGACACTAGGATACAACGCAAAAAGAGCGGTAAAGAAAAGAATACAAGCAACACCACTACTTTTAGCAATTGTATTACTTGAGTTCTTATCTTCTTGCAATTCTTCCCCTTTCCCAACAGCGACTAAAATACCCGTGAACTTTTCTATGAGCTCGATTATTTTTAAAGTACCCTTCTTTCTGGGGCTGTAAAAAATTTCATACCCTAACCCTTTATTTTTTACAGTTGCAAACTCTTTTTGGCCGTTTATATCTATTTGAGCCAAGAATGATTTTGGCAATTGCCTCAATATATCTTCGTTTACCGGAACGTCTAATGCAATATTCTCAATATTGAAATGGTCTAAAACACCGGTTATAGCATGTAAACTTGGATAAGACGGATGGCTCTCTATTTGAAAGGCTAATTCTTCTTTGTCAAAACCAATACCATTTTGTTGTAACAGTTGCTGCACTAAGTAAACTAAAGAGTCTTTCAAAATTAATAAGGATTTATTTCCTTATTGTTCTGCAAGAGATAGTTTTGTTACCCAAAAAATTATTTTTTAACTTTTTGTAGTATAAGAATACGATAAATACTAAAATAGCACTGATAACAATAGCAATAAAAAGAAGGCTGTTATTTTCAAGAGGAATTTTACCTGCATCACCCAATAAAATAAATGACGACCAATAATAGGGTGATTGCTCGCTTAATTGATGATTATTGATATAATTTAGTTTTGCAAAACGCAAGGCTTCTGACTTGGTTTTTCCTTTTTCAATCTCTTCATAGAATTTGGTAATAATTTCTGTGCTAGATTTATCATTTACATTCCATAATGTTGAAAGTACACTATTGGTACCGGTATTAAAAAAGCCTCTTGCCAAACTCATTACCCCTTCTCCTTTGTTAATCAATCCTAACGATGTTTTACAGGCACTTAAAACAACCAAATCTGCAGTGTTTTCGGTAAGGTACAACTCATTTAGTGTTAATTTTTTATCACTAAAAGCAATCCAAGGGCTTTTAGTATCAGATGCATCTGAGTGTGAGGCTATGTGGACAATACGATGGTTTTTAATATTCTTTATAAAATTTTGTTTGGTTGCCTTATCAAATAAAAAGGGCTCTGAAGAAAATTGTGAAACAGGATATGTTAACTCTTTTTTACTCAAGGGCAAATCTGACAAGCCCTTATGAAAGTGTATGGGAGCAAAACCCAAAAAATCATTTGTATTGTTACGTTGCCAACTTTTGTTTCGATGTAAAAAAGAAATAGAATAAGCATAGCTAATATCATTTTGCCATATAAAATAACTATTCAATTCTTTTGAAACTTGCAAGGCTTCAAAGGGTATGTTCTGTAAATAAGCATCCGGAATAATTATTAGTTTTTTATGAAGTGTTTTTTGTGAAATAGTATCCGGAAATAAACTATTATAAAGTGAAAAAGCAATGGTGTGGAACTCTTTGCTGTCTTCTTTTGTATTTAGTGGAGTTTCTAAAAAATCTCTAAACTGTTTTGCTAAGGTTGCCAATGCATCAAATTCTTTAATTTTAAAAAATTTGCTGCCGGTTTTTGAAATCAACATTCCGAAACCATCATCATCTCCTAAAATGTATTCGATATACACCTCGTCATTAGTAAGTGCTTTTTGCTTTATCTCGTTTAAAGTTAGCGGTATTGCCGGCTTTTGCGCCCGGTAATAAACCTCATAGTTCATCTTTAAAGAGTCTATAAAACTTGTGTATTGTTCTTTTGTTTTTAGTAACAAGAGCCGGATAGAATCTTTTTTTAGCGAGGTTTTATTTAAAAGAGTTGTGTTTTTAAAAATTTGCGTTTTTAAAACTAATTGGCGTTCATTGATGGCATTGGGCAAGTTGGCACGTTCTTTTTGCTGTTTTAGGGATAGGCCTTCAAGTAATAATAAGGCTTTATTTTTTTCCATAAAATACAAGCCTTCGTTTGGTTTATTTAAATAATAGCAGGTTTTTACGGCATTGGCATATATCTCTGAAGCTACTTTACGCCAATATAGTTTTGATTGCTGTTCGCTACTCTCAAAACGAATAACATCTACCAGGTAATCTGCCAACTGAAAGGTTTTTAAGGCATTGTTTAAAGCTGTTTTGTCTTTGGTATAATCGCTAAACTTAAGCCATACATTGGCTTTTTCAATAAGGCTTGTTACTAACTCATATTTATAATTACAAACAGAAACTTCTTCTTTTGATGGAAGGCTTTCAAAATCATCAACTGATATCAGCGTTAATGCATTGATTGATTGTTGAATAGCTCGCAGGGCTTCTTCTTTATTTCCTAATTCAGAAAAATAGGCACTTTTATTGGCATAAATAATAGAAACTGTTTCAATATCAGGCTCATACTGCAATGCCTTATTTAAATAATATAATGTTTCTTTTTTGTTATCATGTAAATATAAATATCCTAAATCAGTATACACCAGGGCTAGTAACAATGAATCATTTAATTTTGACGCGATTGTTATTGCCTTGTCATAATTATTTTTACTTTTTATAAAATTGTAATCGTCTCTATCATTATAAAGATTTCCCAATTGATCATACAAGATAACTATTTTTTTTAATGAGATTTTATCTCCAATACTTTTACTTTTTTTAGTTAAACTATCAACCAATAAAACCGCGTCTATTAAAATTTCGATACCTCTTTCCAAGCTCTCAGGGCTTGCAATTTGCTTGTAGTTGATACTAGCTTCAGTACTATTTGTCAATAAAATTGCTGTATTATTTACCTCTTTTGCAATTGCAATAGAGGTTTCATAATACTCTGATGCCTTGTAAAAATCGCCCAAATACCTAAAATACCTCGCAACTAGCCGATATGCGGAAGCTGTTGATTTATCTTTTTTACCAATGGTAGTGAGTTTTTTAAATGAATTTAAAGCATTTACATAATCTCTTTTTTTTCCATAAAAAAAACCTAGGTTATTTACGGCTCTTTTATGGATATTTTCATCAAATGATTTTAATGTATCAATTATACGAGTGCATTTGTTACTAATTTCAATGGCTTTATCTATCTTACCATTTTTGTATTGCCATTTGGCATAATCGTATAAATCAATCGCCAACACACCCAACTTCTTTTCTCTCTCATAAACAACAAATAGGCTGTCAATTTTTTTTTCTTTGGATAGATTAGAGATTTTGTTTGAATTTTTTATAGATAGGTAGATTTCTGAATTTTCTTGTGCTAAACCAACCTGGGGAATTAATAAAATAAGAAAAAGGCATACTTTTAATAAAACATCGTATTTAAAAATATGCCATCTAATCATCAAAATGGATAATTACTTCTACTATTGAAAGTACAACCGCTATTATTAAAAGGTAGCACCTCTTGCATTCCTGGATCGCCATCACTATCATTGTTATTAGTTCCAACACCTGGCCGACCGTTATCTACATACGCATCATACTCTTCCCCATTCACTGTCCATTTGAACACATTGGGGCAATTTTTACTTTGTACATCGAGACAAATAGTAAAGTACTGTGACATTTCAACCATATAAATTTCATTAGCACTTTCCACATCTGCTCCAGGAGGCAGATTATCGTAAGTTATATAGATTTCCATATCACACAATCCGTTTGACTGTGTACCTTTACTTTGATTAACCAAGTTAGGCTCATCAATTATCTTTAAAGAGTTGTCATCATTACAACTATTCAATAAAATCAATCCGTTCAATACTACTAAATACGTCAAAAATTTTAATCTGGTCATATATATTTTTTTAAGTTATTATCATAGTATTGTATAAAAAAAAGGGTTTTGTTACCTATATAAAGATATAAATTTTATTTTTGTTTGTAACCTTTTTGTTTAATGAAAAATAATTCGCACTATTTAGATGCCTTATTACAGGGAAATTCTAAAGACATCCAAATACTCTACGAAAAGAACTTTCCGATGGTTAAAAAGTTTATCCTTCAAAATAAAGGAAACCACGAAGATGCCGAAGATATTTTTCAGAAAGCTTTGTTACAAATGGTGGTTCGATATCAAAAAGAAAAGTTTGTTATCAAGACAAGTTTTGGGGCTTATTTATTTACGGTTTGTAAAAATCTTTGGCGAAGGGAATTAAATAAATCAAAAAAAAAGGTAACAAATCAAGAGGTTAAAGAACTGAAAGGTGAAGAACACAATTTTGCCATGGCAATTTTAGAACAAAAAAGATGGGAGCTTTTTACTGAAAAATTAGCATTGCTTTCTGAAAATTGTAAAAAAATATTGAATTTGTTTTTTGCCAAAACACCTTATGATAAAATAGTGGTTGAAATGCAATACAATACTGAAACCGTAGCCCGGCAACGTGTTTTCAAGTGCAAAAAAAAACTGAAAGAATTGATTACTAAAGACAAACGTTATAATTCTTTATTTGAACTATGAAACTAGAAGATGACATTTTAATAGAAAAGTATCTAAGAGGTACCCTTTCTAAAGACGAACTTTCCGTCATCTCTAAAAGGATAAAAAATGATGACGATTTTAAGAAAAAAGTTGCCTTTGAAAAGCAGCTTTTTGAAACCTTAAATGACGACGATTGGAGTTTTATGGAGGGTGAAGAAGCTCCTGAGGCAACGTTGTATAAAAAAATCTATAAAAGTGATGCGGTAAAGAAAGTAAAGGAAACTATACAACAAGAAAATCAAAAATATCAAAATAGGAAAAGAACTCTTTTTAAAAGAAAGTTTTTTTATATGGGTGCCGCCGTCATTGCCCTGTTAATTTCGTTATATTTATTTTCGCCAAAATCATCCTATTCTTCAGAAAAATTATACACACAGTATATTGAGAGTACTGACCTGCCCTCTCTGGTTACTAGGGAACAAGGCGAAAATGTATTGGCAAAAGGGCAAGCTTTTTTTGAAGCTAAAGCGTATGAAAAAGCAATCCCCATTTTCAAGAATAGATTAAAGCTAAATAATAATGCTACTGTTTATTTATATCTCGGAATTTCTCAAATGGAATTAAATCGATTTTCTGAGTCCGAAAAAACATTTAACTCATTAATTAACAGTAACCTACTAGATGCTCCAAAGGGAAAATGGTACAAGGCTTTATTATACTTGAAAATGAAAAAAATCAAAAAATCAAAACTTTTGTTGAAAGAAATTATAACTACAAAAAGTTATAATTTTCAACAAGCTCAAGAGCTGCTTGGAAAACTTCCTTAAAATAATTTTTAGTTTTGATTCTCTTCTAATTGCTCATGCAAGGTTTCCCATTCTACCATCAAGGTGTCTAAGGTTTTTTTCTTTGCTTGATAGTTGCTGAAAAAATCAGGATTTTTAGTTAGCTCATCATACTTTTGGCCGTCTAGTAAATCCATATCAATATTGGCGAGTTCTCGTTCTAAATCAGCGATGTTTTTTTCAACATTTGCCAATTTATTTTGCACTTTTTTACGTTGTTTTTGCTGTTGCTTTGTACGCTGATAATTTTCTTTGGCCGAGGTATCTTTTACTTTTATTTCTGTTGTCTTTTTTTCTACCTCGCGTAAATTTTCTAGTTTGTGTTCTTCTAAATAATAATCGATATCTCCTAAGTATTCTTTAATGTTGCCGTCTTTAAATTCGTATACGGTTTTGGTTAACCCTTGTAAAAAATCACGGTCGTGCGAAACAATTATCAGCGTACCTTCAAAAGTATTCAAGGCTTGTTTTAATACATTTTTAGAGGCGATGTCTAAATGGTTGGTAGGCTCGTCCATCACTAACATATTAAAAGGCGATAATAACATTTTACACAATGCCAACCGATTGCGTTCGCCCCCTGAGAGTACTTTTACCTTTTTTTCTACGTCATCTCCGCTAAATAAAAAGGCTCCTAGCATATCTCTTACTTTTACTCGATTACCGTCGGTAGAAGCGTCTTCCATGGTTTGTAATACGGTTTTATCTCCGTTGAGGTATTCGGCTTGATTTTGGGCAAAATAACCTATTTGCACGTTATGGCCTAGTTTTAAGTCTCCGTCAAACGGAATTTCATTGACAATGATTTTTGCCAAGGTGGTTTTGCCTTGTCCGTTTTGGCCAACAAAAGCAATTTTACTGCTGCGTTCTATTAACAAATTTACGTTGCTCAACACTTGATTATCACCATAACTTTTGCCTACATTTTTTGCTTCTACAACTACTTTTCCGGGCTGAACAGACATCGGAAAACGGACTTTCATCACTGCATTGTCATCGGCATCAACTTCTATGCGTTCTACTCTTTTTAGTTTTTTTATAAGCGATTGTGCCATAGAGGCCTTATTAGCTTTGGCTCTAAATTTTTCTATGAGCTGCTCGGTATGTTTAATTTCTTTTTCTTGATTTTTTTGTGCTTGTAATTGCTTTTCTTTTAATTCTTTACGTTGAATTAAATACTTAGAATAGGGATATTTATAGTCGTATATTTTACCCAATGATATTTCTATGGTACGATTGGTCACATTGTCTAAAAACATCTTATCGTGCGAAACCAACATGATGGCACCTGTATATTTTTTTAGAAATTCTTCTAACCAGATAATAGATTCTATGTCTAAATGGTTGGTAGGCTCATCTAACAATAAAATATCATTATTTTGCAATAATAATTTTGCCAGCTCTATACGCATTCGCCAACCTCCGGAAAATGTATCTGTCAATTGATTGAAATCTTTGCGCGTAAATCCTAAGCCTTGTAATATTTTTTCGGTATTGCCTTGATAGTTGTAACCGCCAATGACTTCGTAATGGTGTGTTAAATCGTTTAAATCTACCATCAATTGATGGTACGACTCACTTTCATAGTCTGTTCTTTCTGCCAAAGCAATATTTACCTCTTCTAAATTTTTTTCAATTTCTTTTATTTCGGTAAAGGCTTCGTATGCTTCTTCGAGCACTGTTCTGCCTTTGACAAAATCAATATCTTGTTTTAAAAAACCTATTTTAATATCTTTTTCTAAAGCTAATGTGCCTTTGTCATATTCTTGTTCTTTAGCGATAATTTTTAACAGGGTTGATTTTCCGGCACCGTTTTTTCCTACCAGACCTACTCTGTTACCCGCATCGAGTTTGAAAGTAATTCCTGAAAACAAGTCTTCTCCCGCAAAGGAAACCGTTATATTATGTGCATTTAGCATTTTTTGTTACACTCGTATTTTTACAAACTCGAATTCTACATTAGAAAATTTATTACAGATTCAATCTTAATGACAATATTCTGAGATAGAATTCGGGTTAAATTTTTACTTTTGCAAATCTAATCTAATTTTTAAGACTTCGCATGTTTACAAAAGGCACCAAAGTTTATAGCATCTTTAATAATAAATGCCCAAAATGCCATCAAGGGGATTTTTTTGAAGATAGCAACCCGTTACACTTTAAAAAAATACTAAAAATGAATACGAATTGTACGCATTGCGGGTTTAAATTTCAGATAGAACCCTCTTTTTTTTACGGGGCTATGTATATTTCTTATGGGTTAACGGTTGGTTTATCTATTATTGTTTTTGTTATTTTTTACTTACTTGGGTTGAGCCTGCTCTATATCTTTTTAGCAATATTTATTGCCTTGGTATTGTTTACGCCCCTTACGTTGCGCCTTGCCAGGCTTATCTACAGTAATATTTTTATCAGTTATGACCCTGATTATAGAAATGAGGAAGGCTTGGAGCGTTTTCGGGAAAAGTCTTAGGGTTGCGAGTTCTAGGTTTCGGGTTTGGTGTTCAATTTGTGTTATCTGTAGCCTGTTTTTTTGGAATGCTGATGACGCCGATAATTATGATTATTTATAATTTTTAGTTTCTGCGGTTACCTACGTTATCTTCGTTCTTTTTTTGGGTTTTGGCTTTCCTATTCAAATCGAGTGATATTAATTTCTTTGTCTAAAGGAACTTTATTTTCTAAATAATCATACAATTTTAAAGCCATTTTTGGGGCTAGCATAACGCCACGGGTGCCTAAGCCGTTGAGTATAGCTAATTGTCTATAGCTAGCATGTGTGCCCAAAATGGGGCGCCTGTCTTTTACTGTTGGCCTAATGCCTGCGGTATGGCCTACTACTTTATAATCAGCGGTAACTATCTTTTTTAATTTTGTGAGCAATTCTTTCTTGCCTTCTTCTGTGGGTGATAAGGTTTTATCATGCCAATTAAAGGTAGCTCCTATTTTGTAGTAATCATCTCCTAAGGGCATTATAAAAATTGATGATTTTAATAAAAAATTGATGTTGAGTTGCGGTGCGTGTATGGTCAATAGTTCTCCTTTGGCTTCCCGTAAGGGGATATTTCTAAAGTATGGATTCTTCTGAACGCCAAAACCTTCACAAAAAACAATGTTTTTTGCTGTATAATTTTTGTAGTTAACTAATTGATTATCAAACTCAATTAAAGAATAATCAAATCTCTCATCTCGCAATTGTTCTTTATCATCCAAATATTTTTTATATGTTTTGAGTAATGTATTGGTAGCTATTTTACCGGTATTGGTAATTTTTCCGAAACCGTAAGGAGCTTTTATGTTGTCATTGGTATTCTTAATAATCTCAGGAATCATATACTTTGTGAAAAATGGTTTATCACAGGCATTGAACCAATTGTTTTGTTCTTCTATTGAAGTAAAAATTCGGTAAATATCAATAGGATAGTTTAATTTTACGGCTAATTTTCTTTCTAGTTGGCTATAAAATGGGATTGCTATTTGCAATTGGTCTATGGCATCCCAAACGGGTGTAAACCGTTTTAAAATTACCGGGTTATACATGCCTCCGGCTACTAAAGATGAATTTTGAGAATTGTCTTCAAAGACAATGTATGACTTTTGGTGTTTTTCTAATTGCTCGGCAAAAGCCAGTCCGGCCAAGCCAAGCCCTACGATGATATAATCGATATTCATAGGGCAAAGGTAATGCTAATTAACTATAAAATATACCGGCTACATTGAAGTATTAAGGGTTCTTTAGCCGTTCCTCTGAATAACAGGAATCTAAAACTATGGCTCTTGAAACTTTTTCTATTGCTAAAAAATGGCTCTTTTGGGTATTTATTAATGGTGAAATATTTATCCCATTATTATGCAAGTGTCGTATAAAGTGAGGAGAATGTTTTATCCATAAAAAAACTCCTGCTCCAAAGGGAAAGCAGAAGTTTTACAAATATACTATAAGTAATATCTGTTTGTTTAATAATTCCACATATCTAGCTCTTTGTTTCTGATATTTTCTTTGAGCCTATCGGCTTCTAATACTTGAAACAATGCATTCCCTTTGATGTATTCGGCAACATCTCTGTTACCATAGATATTCTCTTCTCTATAAATACTCGCTACAAAACGGCGTGCATTTAATAAGTGGTCAAAAGAAATTGGATAAGACGAATTTTTTTGATTGAACACCTTCATTTCATGGGTGACTTCCCTGGCACCGGGATACCATACCCAGAACAGTTCAACCGTATCTTCATCTCCACCTTCTTGGTCAATAAAATTTACATCCGGAGCTACCGGAGCGATTCCTAACAGGCGGTATTTTAGTTCGCCTTGCCTTTTATCAAAATACCACATTCCTTTAATTTTAAGGCCAACGATGTCTGCAGAAGTTAAATCTCTTCTATCGATATATTCATCGGTTATTTGCTCTCCTGCATTTAACATTTCAATACCGGCATCACTGGTATCTATTCTTGACAAACGAGATTCGATGTCTTTAAACGTCAACTTATTTTCAAAATAAGAATCGTCATATACATCTACTATTTCGCCGCTTTTAATACCTCTTAATAAAGTGTCATATAGCGATCTTCTATTAGAGCTAATATTGTTAGTATCTATCGGGTAATAGAACGGCAAATTGATTTTTTCATTCAAATCAATATATTCCCAAACAATTTTAGACCAAAGAATATCTCTATCATCTACATAACCGTAAGGTAATGGCCTATCATCATCAGCTGCTAACTGTTCAACGGTTTTCATTCCGATTTCTTCGGGAATCCTTGCATTTAACAAGTTAGCTTGTGCATTGATAGCGCTGCTTGCTACTAAGGTAACACACACTATTAAAAAACCTCTTACATTCATCTTTATTTATTTTAATTTATTAATTTTTGTCATCGCTGCCTGTTGCGGGCAGGTGTGAAACTTTGGCTAACAAAATAATCTATTTTAAATTACTTTGCTAGCATAAGTTTTATACTGTTAATTCGTTATTGTAATATTTAAAGGGCCAACTTTCTTTAAAAAATAACCTTTGTTTCCTGATAGTGAAGCTTTCACATCAAATATTGAAACCATATCGCCAGACCTAGCTCTTGCCAATGCTCTAATAGCTGCAGCATTCAATCGCGTACCGTTTACTTTTACTGTAGGCCTTCCGGGAACTTTAATACTAAACCCTGATACATTGATTTTTAAATCGAATACAAAATCAGGTAAAATAGCACTCACTCTTACCTTTTGCAATGAGCTTTTTGGCATTTTTATGGTACCCCATTGACTACCTCTTACGGCTGCCATTGGTGCGGGTATGTCTTTAATTCTAAACTTTTGTTTAGAAGTTACCGTTTCGCCTGTTGGCAGTTTACCGGTAACATTGATATATACTTCCCTGCCTTTACCGGGGCTCATCATATATTTTCCAACGCCTTTTGATTTACGTAATCCGGGAGCATTTGCTTTAATAGCATTATCCGGTACGCCGGGCATTGAAATGGTAATAGGGTTTTGTACGCCTCTATAGACTACATTCATCTTATCTGCTGAAATTACGGCGCCATTGGGTTTGGCAACTACGGCATACGTAGATCTAATAGGAAGCCTAACTAACGAGTCGCCTTCTTTAAAAACAAACTCACCTTTAATTTCATTTTCACCTACATTTCCTGCAGGAAAATCAAGTATAGCCCCACCATTTTTAATATTGGTAATTTCTTTACCGTTAACAATCACTTTTGATGGCTTTAAACTAGCATCGTAGCGGCCTAATACAATTTTTCCTTTAAAGTTATTGCCTTGTAAGGTAGCTGCATTGTCTGGTACTAAGATGGTAGTATAATTGGTCATAGAAACGTCACTTTCTAACTGGCCTTGTACCATAGCCGATAGCATTTCTGCCTCGGTAGTTTTAATATCAGCTTGTATTTGTGACAAGTTGGTGATGGTGGTGATTAAAGGAAACCCTTCATAACGATTTTTTAACCAAGGTTCTTTACCGTCTTCTGTTTTTTGGTCAGAGGTATCGAAACGCTTTTTTACGCTTTCGGTAATGTCTTTATAATCATCGCCTAATAAGGCCACTACTTTCTCTCTATACGTATTTATTTTGTCTAAGAATGCTTTTCCTTTTTCGGTATATCCTTCTCCTTTAAAGAAGTAAGTATTTCCTTGGTCGGTACCATCCATAGATTCATAATTATTTTTGTCTTCTACCTCTTTGGTTAATTCTTCTTTGGTTTTTTCTAAGAAAGAATTAAACTCTAAGGATAGTGCCTGAATTTGCTGCGCTTTTTCATTGTGCTTTGCAAATTTATCAGGTTGGTCTGCTGCTTTGGTTGCTAAGCTAGCATACGTAGCACCATTTCTATTATCGGCTGTGATGTTTGAATCGACCAGCTTTTCGTTCATGAAACCGAATGCAGATAGTACTTGCTTTGACATATTCATCGCTAACATTGCAATAAATACGAGATACATCAAGTTAATCATTTTCTGCCTCGGTGATAGTTTGCCTCCTGCCATTTTCTAATAAGTTTTAGGGTTAGTATTCGGGTTAATTACTAAATATTATCTATTAGACATTGCAGATAGCATACCTCCATAAACTCCGTTAAGAGATGACAAGTTTGCTGCCAACGATTCCATTTGATCTTTTAATTTTTCAGTGTTTTCTGCTACGGCATCGCTCATTTCTGCTTGTTTAGCAGTGGAATCATACTGTACTTTGTATAAGCTGTTTAACGATTCCATTTGACTTGCAGCCAAGGTAAGTTGCTCGCTATATTTACTGGTTGCGGTAACTGAATCTGCTGCTGGTTTGATATTTTCGGCTGCCCCAGCAAAATTTTCAATACTTTCTGCTAAACGGCTCATTTTTTGAGAATCTAAACTTGCTTCTTCTAGCATAGCATCTAATTTATCTGATAAGCCTTCGCCATTTGCGCCATTTCTTTCTGAACCTTCACCTCCGGCTAATTCGGGATAAACTAATGACCAGTCTAAATCTTCTTCTACCGATTCAAAAGCCGAAATAAAGAATATAAATGCTTCAGTTACTAATCCAATGGTAAGCATTACACCTCCTGTTAGAGGGCCTATACTATAGTGTAAAATTTTAAATAACGCTCCAATTAATACTACCGAAGCTCCAAGGCCATAAGCCATGTTCATTATCTTTTTCTTTCTAAGTGATTGTGCCATAATTTTTAATTTTTAAGTTTTTTTGGGTTAATTAAAGTTTGGGTTAGTTAAACTTCTATTTTTAAAGATTATTGTATGTTGTTATTTATTTTTTCTTTTTTTCTCTCATTTTGGTTCCCATATAGTCTTGTACGGTTCTAAAGCCTATATAGCTTCTTGCAGAGTCTGCATATTCATAATCTCTGGTACTCACTTCTAAAAAGTAAGCTACATCTTTCCAAGAACCTCCACGAATTACCTTACGTTTGTTACTAGAATCATCTACATTAGGGTTCATAGTAGAACCTAAGTAATAGGATGCCGGATTGTAAGCGGTATTTGTCCATTCTGAAACATTACCGGCCATGTTATACAGTCCGTAATCATTAGGATTAAACGATTTGGCTTCCATGGTATACAAGGCACCGTCTGCTGCATAATCACCTCTTTCGGGTTTGAAATTTGCCAAGAAGCAACCTCTATCACTAATGGTATAAGGGCCTCCCCAAGGGTATTTTGAGTATTCTAGGCCACCACGGGCGGCATACTCCCATTCTGCTTCGGTAGGCAATCTAAAATTAGGTACTCTACCACTGGCTTGTTTCTTGGTTTTAGCCGATAAAAATCTATTTTTCTTTTGTGTTCTGAAATCGCAAAATGCTTTTGCTTGTTGCCAAGTAACGCCAACTACCGGATAATCATTATAGGCCTGATGCCAAAAATAGTCTTGGTGCATCGGGTCATTGTATGAATACGTAAAATCTTTTACCCATACTGTTGTGTCAGGATATACGGGTACTACATTCTTTTTGATAAAATCTTTTCTATTGCCATTATTACGTGCAGCACCTTCTCGGTCAAATGTATAATACAGGTATTTTAATTTTTTAGTATCTATTATCCTTCTACCGTCAAAGGTTTCATTAATGGGTACATATAAGCTATCCATGGCTTCTGCGTAGTAGGCATCGGGATATTCTGATACATCCCAAATAAGTTCGGGTTCCCAATTTAATGCTTTGCCTTCTGTTGGCGAATTTAAATCACCCAAGCTACCATAGTTATCCATCATATATTTATAATATACATTAGCAGTAGTATCGGGTTCTGCAAATTTGTACTTTTGAATTCCTGAAACGTCTCCTTTGCCTCCACTTGTTTGAGCTCCGGCGTCTAAATCAGCACTTTCGGCACCAAAACCGGCTTCTTCGGCTAAAATTGCCAATTGCGTTCTTAAAATAGAGTCTCTTACGCGCACTACGAACTCTCTATATTCGGCATTGGTAATTTCTGTTTCATCCATATAAAATGGTCTCACAGTGACAGTTCTTGCGGGGGTATTTAATGCCCCGGCAATGTCTTCATCTGTTTTACCCATAGTAAAAGCTCCACCCGGAATTAATGTCATTCCTAATGGCCTTTCTGGAAAAAATTTCTTTTTTGATCTATTACCTACCAGTTCTCCTCGGTCGTTTGACTTACAGCTCATCGCTAATACCAACACAGCAAGTAAAAAATATACGGTTACTTTTTTCATAAATGTAAATTTATTATCCCGTAAAAAGGGAGCAATACTACTTCGTTTTTAGTAAAATAATTTTATTCTAATAATGATTTTTGATTTCGTAGAATCACTTTAAGAACGTCAAAAAAACCTATTTAGTGTATAACTAATTTAATTTTCTGAAAGTTTTCCACCATCTTTCGGGGATTACCTGATTACCCGCTCTTAAGTAATCTTGATACGTACATGGTATTAACGTACGCTTTGTAAGTTTATTATGGTGATGCTCAACTTCCATCCACCATCGATCACTTTTGTTACTTTTGTAGAAATTTATAGTTGTGTCTTCTATGGGGACTATGTATTTTTTATAGGCGGCTTTCGAAGTAAAAGGATATTCATTGGTTCTAAAATTATACCCTTCTATAAAATACCATATCATTTGCGCAATGAGATGTGCTGTTTGGTCTTTTTCATCTAGCTTGGCATTGTATTCGTAAATACCTAATGAGGATACTTTATCACTGATACCGGCATAACGGGTAATGGCACAGATGGCTTCTCCATAAAAACCATTCGGTACGGCATTCTTATTGGCAGGGGCTTCTGACCTTCGTATAGCGCCAATATCAATACTCACCATATCGGTATCTCTCATAACCGGCTCTACCAATTTAACATCATTAGCCACTTCGCCCAATCTATAACTATCAAAATGTAGCTTTTGCAACAAGTCAATTTCTTCTTGCGAATTGAAGAATGTTTGATATCCTATATTGTAATAATTAAAAAGGTTGCATGGTTTTTCCATGATTATTTTACTCAAAAAAGAAGTTGATGAAATTTCTTCTTCTATACTTCCTAAATCAAATTTTGTATCTACCACCGTTAGGTTAACGGTTTGCTCTAAGGTGTCATAAGCTCTGTAATTGGCATAGGTTAAATCTTGGCCTCCTCCTAAAATGATGGGAATGATTTTTTTCTTAATTAAATAGGTTACTATTTCTTGCAGTGCAAAGTAGGTATCTTCTTCATTATTTCCTTGTGGGATATTGCCAAGGTCAACAATTTTTGAAAACCAATTGCCGGGAAATAGCTGATATAAATATTTTCGGATGGCACTAAAATGGTCTCCGGTACCAAAATTATCTACGGCTCTTCTCCCTTCATGTACGCCAATTATGGCAATATGGGCATTTTCTATATCGGGCAACCCCTTTTTTTTTGAATGTATCTCAATACTTTTACCTAGCGATTGATTGGGTAACATTGCCGTATGTGCAATATCTGTATCTTTTACCGGTAAAAGGAAGTCAAAATTCATAACAGGTATCTAATATGAGATAAATTTATTTTTTTGCCGTTTTTCTTTTGGCTGCTTTCTTTTTCTTTTTAGGAGTTTTCTTTTCGATAATTTCTTGTACCTGTTCTAAGGTTAATTTTTCTGCTTTGGTCGTTTTGGGCAGTTCAATTTTCAATTTTCCTTTGATAATATTAAACCGGCCCCATCGTGCTTTTTCAACGCGAATTCCTTCGGCTTCCCAATGGTGAATTAATTTATCTATATCTTTTTGCTTCTTGGTTTCAATCAATTCTTCTATATCCGCTTGAGCCAAATTATCAAAATCGTATTTTTTATTGACATTGATAAAAGTATTGTTCCATTTTATAAAAGGCCCAAACCTCCCTACTCCTTTTTGTACGGGTTTCCCTTCATATTCTGCAATGGGCGCATCGGCTTTTTGTTTTGCTACGATTAATTCAATGGCTCTATCCATATCTACCGACATCGGATTTTCTCCTTTAGCCAACGAAATAAATTTTTTACCAAAACGTACATAGGGGCCAAATCTGCCATTGGCTACAATGACTTCTTCACCTTGATAGGTTCCCAATGTTTTGGGTAACTTAAATAAGTCGAGTGCTTCTTCAAAAGTGATGGTACTCAAGGTTTGTTCGCCTTGCAGGCTTGCAAACTTAGGTTTTTCTTCATCGGTAGCTTCTCCTATTTGTACCATTGCCCCAAAACGCCCTAAACGTGCATATATCTTTTTGCCACTATCGGGGTCAATACCCAACAAACGTTCTCCTTTGGCACGTTCGGCATTTTCGATAACGTCTTTTACCTTCGGATGAAAATCGGCATAAAATTCTTTAATCATTGATGTCCAATCTCCTTTACCTTCAGCAATGGCATCAAATTCTTCTTCTACTTTAGCGGTAAATCCGAAATCTAAAATAGTAGCAAAGTTTGCTACTAAAAAATCATTGACAATTTTACCAATATCAGTGGGCACTAATTTGCCTTTATCTGAACCTATTTTTTCTTGTTGTTTTTTTTCATTGATAACCCCGTCTTTTAATTTCAATTCGGTATAGTTTCTCTCGGTACCTTCTACGGTACCTTTAACCACGTATTCCCTACGCTGTATGGTAGAAATTGTGGGGGCATAAGTTGACGGGCGCCCGATACCCAATTCTTCTAATTGTTTTACCAATGAGGCTTCGGTATAACGTGCGGGTGGCCTTGTATATCTTTCGGTAGCAGTAATATAATTATTATGCAGGCTTTCATTTACCGAAAGTTTCGGTAACATTCCCGCTTGTTCTTCATCTTCATTATCAGTACCTTCTAAATATACTTTTAAAAATCCGTCAAAGGTAATCACCTCACCACTAGCGTTTAGTATTTTATCGTTGTTAGTATTAGAAATCTTTACATTGGTACGTTCTAACCGGGCTTCGCTCATTTGTGAAGCCAAGGTACGTTTCCAAATTAAACTATACAATCGGTCTTCATCATAGCCTACCGAAACTGATTGCAGGCTCATATTAGTAGGGCGAATGGCCTCGTGTGCTTCTTGGGCTCCTTTTGCTTTCGATTTGTAATTTCTAGGGTGGCTATACTGCTCTCCGTACGAGGCTACAATTTCTTCTTGGGCAGCATTTTTGGCATCGTTTGACAGGTTTACACTATCTGTTCTCATATAGGTAATGAGTCCTGCTTCATACAACCGCTGTGCTATCATCATCGTTTTTGCTACCGGAAAATACAATTTACGGGATGCCTCTTGTTGTAATGTAGAAGTGGTAAAAGGCGCTGCCGGATATTTCTTTGCCGGTTTTACTAGAAGGTCGTCTACTTTAAATCGGGCTCCAATACAAGAATTTAAAAATGCTGTTGCCTCCTCTTTTGATGTGAAGTTTTTAGGTAGTTTGGCTTTAAAAGTTTTGCCGGCTTCATTTTTGAATTCGGCATCTATCCGATAAGAAGCTACCGGATTAAAATTTTCAATTTCACGTTCGCGCTCTACAATTAACCGTACAGCAACCGATTGTACACGCCCTGCTGACAAGCCTCCTTTTACTTTACGCCATAATACGGGTGAAAGTTCATAGCCCACCAATCGGTCTAATACCCTTCGTGCTTGTTGTGCATTGACTAAATTATAGTTAATATCTCTAGGGTTTTCTACGGCATTTAAGATAGCTGATTTTGTAATTTCATGAAAAACAATGCGTTTTGTATGCCCTTCTTTCAATTTTAATTGCTCGAACAAATGCCAAGCAATGGCTTCTCCTTCACGGTCTTCATCACTTGCCAGCCAAACCGTTTCTGATTTTTTTGCCAACTCTTTCAGCTTTTTCACCACTGCTTTCTTATCTGAAGAAACACTATATTTAGGTTTGAAATCACCTTCAACATCTACCCCTAATTCTTTAGATGGTAAATCAGCGATATGACCAAAACTCGATTCAACCTGAAAATCTTTTCCTAAAAATTTCTCAATGGTCTTTGCTTTTGCGGGTGACTCTACGATAACTAAATTTTTTGCCATATAATTTAATTCAATAATATTGCTTAGAAATTTTAAAACAATTTATAAACAACGATTTTGAGACTGCAAAAGTATATAGAATTTTTTTAATGCCTATAAAACCCTTCATTTTAGGTTTAGATTAGAAAGAAAAACCACTCAGCCAAGAGTGGTTTATTATGAGCATTTCGCTTTTAATTTAATGAAAACCGGCTTAATAAATTTATTTCTTCATCGGTATATGAATATTGATATAGTACTTTATCACCAATTAATAATAAATGATTTTCTAAAGGAATTACATCATACGTAGTTATATCTTTAAAGTGTTTTAGCAGCTGAAGGTTTTCAACATCGGTTTTATCATATACTTTTAATCCTGAACTACCATCACAGATAAAGAGTAAGTTATTATTGACACCTAAACCATAGGGGTTTGTCATTTCATAAGATTTTGTTAGGGTAGGGTTTTGGATATCAGAAATATTGACAATTTGAAGGCTGCTATCTAAGGCTCCGCAATTATTACCGGCTCGTAAGGTTATATAGGCATAGTTATCATCAACCACTACGGGGTCGCAAGCAGTACCGTGCTGAAATTCAGAAATATATTGTGGCGAAGTGGGTGATTCTATATTATAAATATACATACCACTCATACTTCCTAAAAACAAATAATTCCCTTTGCTAAATATGGTCTCTATGTCAAAGCCTGCGAATACAGGGTTTAGTTGTTGGGGGTTTTCAAGGTTATCAATAGTAAATATATTTATATTATGGCTGTCTACCGCATATAAGTAATTATCTACAATTTTAAATTTAGATAAAGACCCTCCTTGGCCACCTGTTACATTTGCTTCTGCCGACACTACATCAATCCTGTCTACATTGTAATAGTTTACCTCTTCTATCCTTCTCCTTTCTTGGGTAATGTCCCATCCTACTAAAATATCATTAGGGTTTGTACCGCTACCCGCATAGTCAACAACTAAATTCTCTAGTACGGGAGTAGGAATATATGCCGGAAACACATCACGAAGCCTTGATACTTCTTTTATGTTGTGGATATCAGAAATATCAAATACCAATAAATCACTCAAACTATCCACATATAAATAATTGCCCCGTACTTCCATATCATTGGTAGCAATTACTTTTATAAATGCAATTTTTATAGGATGCCTTGCATCTTCATTATCTATAATATGAATGCCATTGCCTGTATCATTTATCAATACCAAATTATTATAAGCATATATTTTTCCTGATTTTATTATGGGAACCGGGCTTGTTATTTCAATTGGCGCCCTGAATTCATCAAGTGCCATATACTTTGGGGTAGCAACATTTACCAAAACGGTATCACCCTCATTGTCACATGATAACAATGTAAAGAACAGTACTGTAAGTGTTAATAATAGTTTTGTTTTCATAATTGATAAGTAGTTTATAGAAAAGATACTTATATCTAAATATGGTTGCGTTAAACGCACTTAATTTGAAAACTAAAAACATCTTTAACAGCATTCAAAGGCAAAAATTTAAGCAAAATTTAAGATGACAATTTGTCACATAGTACTGATTTTGGTTGTATCTTTGCAATCTGAACAAATTTATTGAACAGTTTAACATCTATGAGTGCAGAAAAAGTCATCGAAGAAAAAAAGCAAGGCCAGGCATTAGTTACAGAACAACGAACCGAAAATCATAAAAAGCTATTTTTAGAAAGTTATGGTTGTCAAATGAATTTGAACGATAGCGAAATTGTAGCTTCTATTTTGGCGAAGGAAGGCTTTAATACCACTTCTATTTTGGAGGAAGCCGATTTGGTATTGGTAAATACCTGCTCTATAAGGGATAAAGCTGAGCAGACCGTAAGAAAACGTTTACAATATTACAATAAGGTAAAAGAAATAAATCCTTCTATGAAAGTAGGTGTGTTGGGTTGTATGGCAGAACGGCTAAAATCAAAATTTTTAGAAGAGGAAAAAATTGTTGATTTGGTAGTAGGTCCTGATGCGTATCGAGATTTGCCTAATTTGGTAAAAGAGGTTGAAGCCGGCAGGGATGCCGTAAATGTCATACTGTCTAAAGAAGAAACGTATGGCGATGTATCTCCTGTACGATTAAACTCTAATGGGGTTTCTGCTTTTGTTTCTATTACCCGTGGCTGTGACAATATGTGTACTTTTTGCGTGGTACCTTTTACCCGGGGTAGGGAACGCAGTCGTGACCCAAAAAGTATCTTAAAAGAAATACGCGAATTGGCCGATAAAAATTTTAAGGAAGTTACGCTGTTAGGCCAAAATGTAGATAGTTATTTATGGTATGGTGGCGGCCTGAAAAAAGATTTTAAAAATGCTTCTGAAATCGCCAAAGCTACCGCTGTAGATTTTGCCCAATTATTAGAAATGTGTGCTGTTGAATTTCCCCGAATGCGTTTTCGCTTTGCAACTTCCAATCCGCAAGACATGAGTTTAGACGTAATACACGCCATGGCAAAGCATAAGAATATTTGTAAATATATTCATTTGCCGGTACAAAGCGGAAGCAATACTATCTTAAAAGCCATGAACCGGCAACATACGCGTGAAGAGTACATGAAACTGGTTGATAATATTTATAAAATAATTCCTGAAATTGCCCTCAGCCAAGATATGATAGCCGGATTTTGCGGCGAGACCAAAAAAGACCACCAAGACACACTGTCATTAATGGAATACGTAAAATATGATTTCGGATTTATGTTTGCTTATTCTGAAAGACCCGGAACCTTAGCGGCAAAAAAAATAGAAGACGATGTACCCTTGGCTACCAAAAAAAGGCGTTTGGCTGAAATTATAGCCTTACAACAAAAACATTCGCTATACCGTACAAAACAACATATTGGTAAGGTTGAAGAAGTATTGATTGAAGGCACTTCTAAAAAATCTGATGCTCATTGGAAAGGGAGAAATACACAAAATACAGTAGTGGTTTTCCCTAAAGAAAATTATACACTCGGCGATTTTGTAAACGTAAAAATTGAAGATTGTACCTCAGCCACCTTGATAGGCAAAGCTATTGGTATTACAGGTTAAGAATTGCGGGCAGGAAGGGAGAAGTTATAAGTTAGCGGCTAAAGGGTAAAATAATGATAATCAGTAAAATTAATGTCTAAGACATGGAAAATTTACAAACCATAAAACAACGTTTCGGTATTATCGGAAACGACATGCACCTCAATAGGGCGTTAGAAAAAGCCATTCGGGTAGCGCCAACCGATATTTCGGTATTGGTTACCGGAGAAAGTGGTGTTGGCAAAGAGAGCATTCCGAAAATAATTCATCAATTATCACATCGAAAGCATGCCAAATATATTGCTATTAACTGTGGAGCCATTCCTGAAGGCACCATTGACAGTGAATTATTTGGCCACGAAAAAGGTTCGTTTACCGGAGCTACCCAAACCAGAAGCGGTTATTTTGAAGTAGCCGACGGTGGTACTATTTTTTTGGATGAAGTGGGTGAATTGCCATTGACCACACAGGTACGCCTCTTACGGGTACTTGAAAATGGAGAGTTTATTAAAGTAGGCTCTTCAAAAGTGCAAAAAACGAATGTTAGGATTGTAGCTGCCAGCAACATCAACATGATAGAAGCGATTCAAAAAGGAAAGTTCCGCGAAGATTTGTATTATCGATTGAGCACTGTAGAAATTCACCTTCCGGCATTGCGTGAACGCAAAGATGACATCCATTTATTATTCAGGAAATTTGCTTCAGATTTTGCCCAAAAATACAATATGCCAACCATCAGGTTAGAGCCTGATGCATTGGCTGTTTTAACCAATTACCCTTGGAAGGGGAATATTCGCCAACTTAGAAACATCACAGAACAAATATCTGTAATTGAGCAAAATAGAAGTATTTCTGCCGAAATGCTCAAGAGTTATTTACCCAATCATACTACTACTAATTTTCCGGCGTTAATCACTTCTGAATCTAGCCATAGTGATTTTGCCAACGAGCGCGAAATTTTATACAAAGTACTCTTTGATATGCGTAATGATATCAATGACCTGAAAAAACTTACCTTAGATTTGATGGAGAATGGCTCCAACACCACTACAAAAGAAAATACGCAACAGCTCATTCAGAAAATATATGGCGATAACACTAATGAGAATGAGAATTTGGTAGAAATCATATCACCCAAAAAAACTGAAACGTACCAATCGGCATCTACTCATTTTAACGAAGTTTACCAAGATGCCGAAACCGTTGACGAAGCATTGTCTTTGCAGGAAAAAGAGCTTGAAATGATTAAAAAAGCGCTAGAAAGAAATAATAATAAACGAAAATTAGCAGCTAAAGAATTGGGTATTTCAGAACGTACATTGTATCGAAAAATCAAACAATATGATTTATAACCTGATTTCGATTTATAGTTATTTAATTGTTAAATCATTTATTTGTTGAATTGTTTAATTACTTAATTGTTTTACCTTTGGCATGATGAAGAAATTTGTTTATTTACTATCGGTACTCTCATTGCTGGCTACACAAAGTTGTGGGGTATATTCGTTTACCGGAGGGAGCACAGGGGATGCCAAAACCATACAGGTTGATTATTTTCCGAATAGTGCGCCTTTGGTAGAACCTGTTGTCAGTCAAAAATTCACAGTTGCACTACAAGATTTATTTTTACGCCAAACCAATTTAAACCAAACTTCTTCGGGGGGTGATTTACATTTCGAGGGTGAAATAACCGATTATAAAATTATTCCGATTAGTGCAACGGCACAACAAACTGCCGCACAAAACAGACTTAGTATCTCTGTGAGGGTACGATTTTATAATAGGTTAAAAGAAGAAGATAATTTTGAAAAAACATTCTCTTTCTTTTCAGATTTTGATGCCAACCAACAACTCACAGGTACAGCTTTAGAAGATGCATTGGATGAAATTTTTGAACGCATCACTCAAGATATTTTTAACGCTTCGGTAGCAAAATGGTAGTATGAACGTCACAGAATTCACATCGCTATTACAACACCCTACAACGGTTTCAAAAGAGCAAACAATTGCTGTTGATGAGCTATTAAAATCCTATCCGTATTTTCAAGCTGCACGAATTATTCATTTAAAGGGGCTCAAAAAACAACATAGTTTTAAGTATAACAATGCTTTAAAAATGGCTGCGGCCTATACCACTGACAGAACGATACTTTTTGATTTTATAACTTCTGACACCTTGGATGTTGCCGATACGATAGAAAAAGAACAACAATTAATTGTAGAGAGCGAAGTTATAGATGTAGAAGTGGTTAAAAAAACCCTTGTGAGCAGCCCGGTAGCAGAAAGTACTCAAAAACCAGATGGCATACAGGCTGCCAAACGACAATTAGAAATTGGCAAACCCCTAATTTTTGACTTGTCTGAAATGCATTCATTTAACGAATGGTTGCAAGTTACTTCACTAAAACCCATTGAACGCGCAGCGGCAATACCCGCTAAAACACAAGGCGAAAAAGACAAGAAATTTGACCTAATTGAGCAGTTTATTAAAAGTAAGCCTAAGCTAACGCCTCCGCCAACTTCTATCGAAAACACCAATATCGCCATAGAGAGTATTACCGAGAACAAGGCCTTGATGACAGAGACATTGGCACGTGTGTATGTAGAGCAAAAACAATATGGTAAAGCCATACAGGCTTTTAGAATTTTAAGTTTGAAATATCCAGAAAAAAGTAGTTTCTTTGCTGACCGAATTAAAGCAATAAAATTTTTACAAAAAAATAATTCATAAATCATGTCTTACACATTATTTTTAGTCTTAATCATTATAGTAGCTATCTTGCTTATATTGATTATAATGGTACAGAACCCTAAAGGTGGAGGATTGTCATCATCTTTTGGCGGCCAAGGTTCTCAAAGTTTGGGTGGGGTACAAAATACAACGAACTTTTTAGATAAAGCTACTTGGACATTGGCAACTGCACTTGCTGCGCTTATATTATTGTCTAATTTTGCCATTTCAAGAGATACTATCGATACAAAATCTCAAGTTGAAAAAACAGTTAACGAACGAGATGTTTCTAATGAAATACCTGTGGGTACAGATTCTCAAACAACAACTCTTCAAGACTCAACTAACAACTAAGAAATAAATATATTAATTTACAATGCCAACTAAAGTGACAAGTTGGCATTTTTTTTACACAGATAATACCAAGTGCTCTAAAAAAATTTATGGCAAAATGCCTATCTGTCATATTTTTTACATTGGCATGTTTTTAGCGTGTAAATCTTCGATTTAATTAACTAAAAAAAATTAAAAAATGAGTAAAATAAACATCAAACCTTTGGCAGACAGAGTAGTAATAGAACCTCTTGCTGCTGAAACAAAAACCGCTTCAGGTATTTACATACCGGATTCTGCAAAAGAAAAACCGCAACAAGGTAAAGTAATTGCCGTTGGTAAAGGCACAAAAGATGAACCTACAACTGTAAAAATAGGTGATACTGTACTGTACGGAAAATATGCCGGAACCGAGCTCAAGTTAGACGGTGGCGATTATCTAATCATGAGAGAAAGTGATATTTTGGCGATTATTTAAAATCGTAAAAAAATCCCAATTTAATAAAAAAACAAAAAAAATCATTTCAAAAATAATTTCTAATCCTTTATTCAGAATTTGAAATTGTAAATTGTAAACATAAAATTTTCATTATGGCAAAAGATATAAAATTTGATATAGAAGCACGTGACGGATTAAAACGCGGAGTGGATGCATTGGCAAATGCAGTAAAAGTAACACTGGGGCCCAAAGGCCGAAATGTTATTATTGGCAAGGCTTTCGGAGGGCCTCAAATTACCAAAGACGGCGTAACCGTAGCTAGAGAAATTGAGTTAGAAGATCCATTAGAAAACATGGGTGCGCAAATGGTAAAAGAGGTGGCCTCTAAAACGAATGACTTAGCCGGTGACGGTACAACAACCGCTACTGTTTTGGCACAAGCTATTGTAAAAGAAGGACTTAAAAATGTGGCTGCGGGTGCAAATCCGATGGACTTAAAAAGAGGTATTGACAAAGCCACCCGTACCATTGTGACTGATTTACAAAAACAATCGCAAGTTGTTGGCAATAAGATTGATAAGATTAAACAAGTGGCTTCAATTTCTGCCAATAATGACGCTAGCGTTGGTGATTTGATTGCCGAAGCCTTTGAAAAAGTTGGCAAAGAAGGTGTTATTACTGTTGAAGAAGCCAAAGGTACCGATACGTATGTAGACATTGTTGAAGGAATGCAATTTGATAGGGGATATTTGTCGCCTTATTTTGTGACAAACTCTGAAAAAATGACTACTGATTTAGAGAATCCTTATATTTTATTGTATGATAAAAAAATATCATCAATGAAAGATTTATTGCCTGTTTTAGAACCCGTAGCCCAAACCGGCAAACCGTTGTTAATTATAGCCGAAGATGTTGAAGGCGAAGCTTTGGCCACCTTGGTAGTTAACAAATTACGCGGTTCTTTAAAAATTGCTGCAGTAAAAGCCCCCGGTTTTGGCGACCGAAGAAAAGCAATGTTAGAAGATATTGCCATCCTTACCGGTGGAACCGTTATTGCTGAAGAAAGAGGCTTTACATTAGAAAATACTACTATTGATATGTTGGGTACTGCCGAAAGGGTGAGTATTGACAAAGACAATACCACTGTGGTAAATGGTGCCGGAAAAAAAGCAGATATTGCCGGAAGGGTAAAACAAATTAAAGCCCAAATAGAAACTACTACTTCTGATTATGACAGGGAAAAATTGCAAGAGCGTTTGGCTAAATTAGCAGGTGGGGTAGCAGTTCTATATGTAGGTGCAGCTTCTGAAGTAGAGATGAAAGAAAAGAAAGATAGGGTTGATGATGCATTGCATGCCACCCGTGCTGCCGTAGAAGAAGGTATTGTTGCCGGTGGTGGTGTCGCTTTAGTAAGAACCAAAAAAGTACTTGAAAAAATTACTGCTGATAATTTAGATGAAACTACGGGGATTCAAATCGTAGCTCGTGCTATTGAAGAACCCTTACGTATTATTGCCGAAAATGCCGGTAGTGAAGGTTCGGTAGTTGTGGCTAAAGTTATTGATGGTAAAAAAGATTTTGGCTTTAATGCAAAAACTGATGAATATGTAAGTATGCTAAAAGCCGGAATTATAGACCCTACTAAAGTAACCCGTGTAGCATTGGAAAATGCGGCTTCTGTTGCCGGAATGATTCTAACTACCGAATGTGCTTTGGTAGATATCAAAGAAGAAGCTCCTGCCGGTGGCAGTATGCCTCCTATGGGCGGCGGTATGCCGGGCATGATGTAATTAATAAAAGAGCCTTGACATATTAAAATTGAGAAAGCCGGCTTAAAAAAGGAATACTTTTTTAAGCCGGCTTTTTTTAGGCACTTTCAGCAGTAAACCCATTCTACTATTATTTTATTTTATAACTTTTTTGCTTGTCAAAAAAAGTAACAAAAAATCCGTTACAAAATCATTGCAACGGATGCTATCTTATTTTAAATAAGGGTTATTAATTCACTGAATCTATTACTCCACTTTCATGATTATGGCCATCATGGCCTTTGCATTCAGATTTGTCTTTTCCACATATTGCGCATACCTTTCCATCTGCGTGTTCTTTAGCGCATTCGGCTTTTGTCTTTCCGCATTTTGCACATAGTTCATTGCCGTCTTTATCAAACTTTTTTTCTTTTAAAGCCATATTACAAACGGGACATTTACCCGGTTTTGCATACGTTTTGCCATGTTCACAATTCATTGGGCATTGATACAATACATTAGAAGCTAATTGTTTATTTTTTTCGGTTTTGACTTCTTTAGATGTTGCCTCTTCTTTCTTGTTATTTTTACAAGAAGTAAACATAAAACCCATAGTTACTAACAGAGTTAGTATTAAAATTACTTTTTTACTCATTCTTTTTATTTTCATTGTTTATATTCATTCAGACGGCAATATAAACGTTTTTTTTCGATTAATATTTCATCTATTTATTTTTTTTAATAACCTCTGGTTCAGTCATTTAACTATTCCGATGGGTAATGACCATTGCTTGCCAAATGCCCATTATGGGCTTTCATATCGAAACATCTCTTAATTCTTCATTTGAAATGCATTCAAATTCTTTTCTACGCTTAAATTTTCTAATAATAAGCCGGTTTCCTTTGTCATACGTAAAATAGCCCGAAGCCCAATTTAACCCTACTGCCAATTTGTTTTTAAAACCACTAATAGACATGAGGTGTACGGTAGACCAAATGAACCATGCCAACATTCCGCTTAGGTGTAATTTGCCAAAATCTGCCACGGCACTTTTTTTACCAATGGTTGCTAAAGAGCCTTTGTCAAAATATTGAAATGGTGCCCATTGTTCTTTGGGTTGTAAAAGGTTTTTTGCTAAATTTTTACCTTGTTGAATGGCTACCGGAGCTACCATAGGATGCCCATTAGGATAGGCATCGGTTATCATAAATGCAACATCGCCTATGGCAAAAATATCTTGATATCCTTCTACTTGGTGATATTGATTTACTTCTAGCCGATTGCCTCTTTGTACGATAGTTGGCGGTAATCCTCTAGGGAAACTCCCTTTTACGCCTGCTGTCCAAATCAAATTGGTAGATTTTATCACTTCGCCATTAGACAGCTGTACATTTACCCCATCATACGATGTTACTGAAACGCTCAATTGTACATTTACATTTAACCGCTTTAAATCGTTTAATGAATGGGTAGAAGATTTATCACTCAACATTGGCAATACTTTTGACGAAGCACTTATTAAGTGTATGGTTAACGGATAACTTTTTAATTCTGTATAATCTTTAGGGTATACAAATTTTTTAAATTCTGCCAAGGCTCCGGCCATTTCTACGCCTGCCGGGCCCGCACCCACAATGACAATGGTGGTATTGATTTTTTTTTCTTCTACTAAGGCAACATCAACGGCAGTTTCTAAATTTTGTAGAATTAAACTTCGAATTGCTAAGGCTTCGTGTATTGATTTTAAGCCTACACTATTTTCTTCTACATCTTTCATTCCGTAAAAATTATTAGTGCTGCCCGTAGCAATTACCAGATAATCGTAATTTACATACCCTTTATCTGTATTGACATATTTTTCATCGCTAATAATTTCTATCACCTCAGCCATTCTAAAAAATATATTCTGTAATGACCGTACAATTTTTCGGGTAGGAAAAACAATAGAATCAGGTTCTAGGCCACTGGTTGCTACTTGATACAATAAAGGTTGAAATTGATGAAAGTTGTTTTTATCTAAAATAACTACTTGAAAGTTGTTTTTTCCTAATTTTTTTGCCAATTGTAACCCGGCAAATCCCGAACCAATAATAACTACGCGTTGTAAGTTGCTTTCGGGAATGTAAAGTGGTAATTGTTTCATGTAACTGTTTCTAAATTTTAAATTTATCCTTAAGACAGTACTCTAAAAAATAGTGAATAGTTCTCAATACAATTTTACAAAAACAAACGTAGGGTTGTCTTTGCAAAATCACTCGAACTAGCGTTCAAAAGAACTTTATGTTTAATCACCATAGAGTCATCTAATAGTTGGCTACTCAATACTACTTTTTATTATTAAAGCCTTTTACTTCGGATTAAAAAGGAATGTTTAGTTGCAGTAATACGGTGTCTTAGTCTATTTTTTTAATAGACATTACAATTTTAATGAGATATAAACATCTTTTAATAAATAGGCCACATTACGAGGTATAAAAAAGGTCTCGCAGGTATTCACACCCTGCGAGGCCTAGCACAACATAAAATTACTTTTGAATTAGTTAGCTGTCTTAAGAAAATCAAATATTTTTTTAGCTTCTTCGTCTGTTAAATTCGCTCTAACTCTCATGTGTAACCCGATGGTGCTCCAATCGGTATCATTATAGCTTGCCGGTGAAGGAATGTTATGACATCTAATACAGTTTTCTCCCCACAATTGGGCTCCTGACATGGAATGTACTATTGCATCCTTTTTAACTTTTGTAACTGTATTTTCTGTTGAAGAACAAGAATATAAAAACACAAATACTCCGGCGAGCAAACTTACTATTATTGTTAATCTTAAAGTTTTCATTTTTTTTAATTTAAAAGGTTATTAAAATCCTATTGCCCAATGAATTGCAAAACTGTCAATATTGGATACGCCACTTGCGCCATGCCCTCCTTCTATATCGGATGTTTCATAACTCACCTTGATAAGTGAACGCCAGCTTATCCAATAATTCAAACCAAAAGAATATTGTGACGAATTAGATTCCCACTTTGCACCTTCTGGGGTATTGTATTCTGAATACCTGCTTACAAATTCTAAATTTTTAACAAAATTATTACCAGACATTGTAGGGCGATAACTCAATTGTACATAAAAAGAATCGCTCACATTATCAAAAGTATACGTTTCATTTTCTTCTGCATCAAAATAAGTAGCATTATCAACTTTTGAGTGATTGTATTGCCCTTTAAAATCTACAACTCCACTTAACCCGTTTACTTGTTTTACAAAGGCAATATCTAAGGCATATAAAAAAGCGCCGATATTTTCATATTGAGAATCTTTATCTCCTGTACCGTTAGCACTGAAAATTGAATATCCTATTTCTGTAGAAGAATCTGCAAAAGGCAAGAAACCGATACGTCCTCCAAAGGCTTTATTGTTGTTATTATCAATTAAATTTTCGAAGGCTAACATTCCTGCTTCATCGGGCTCAATACTTCCGTCTTTTATGGTTGGCCCATTGGTGACATAGGTTGAATAGTTCCATTTTGTATTGCCTAAATAAAAAGCACCTCTCAATTCGAGTCCGACATCTGAGCTCGGAGCGATGCCATCATGGCCAAACCCTAGAGGTTTACTGGTAAACCTATTTATCCATGAAGGATGTAACCGCTCCATAAAAGTACCAAATGGCAATAAGAATTTACCGGCTCTTACGGTCATGTATTTGTTGAGTACATACACTACATCGGCATATTCAAAGCCAACTTCTAATGCGCCATCGCTTAACGAAAATTCGAGCTCTGATTCAAACATGAACCTCTCACTATGCTTGAATAAGAAAATAGGGGCAAACGTGCCACCGTCAAATGATGATTCTGTCTCTCCGTTTGTATCAACCGATGCAAAACCTGTATGGCCATAGCCTCGAATCATAAATTGAGTCTTACTGTCTTTATAGCTCTTTTTTGCCAATTCTACTTTTACTATTGAGTCTATTTTAGAGAGCAACTCTTTTTCCTGAGCCATTATATTTTCTACCAAAAATAATAATGACAGTATTAAAAGTATTTTTTTCATTTTTTAAGATTTTACTTTTTTAAAGTCCTTACATAATTAATTACTTCCCAACGTTGGGTTTCTGTTAATAATTCTTTATAGGATGCCATTGGGGCTTTTCCGTTGGTTAATTTCCAAAACAACGCTCCGTCTGATTGTGCCTGCACTTCTTTAGAAGTGAAGTTGGCAGGTTTTGGGTTGAGTGCCGAACCTGCTACACCATCTCCTTTACCTTTCGCACCATGGCAAATCACACACATTTGTACATAAATTTTCTTTCCTTTTTTTACCGATTTTTCGTCGCCTTTCATAGGGTTTACTGTTTTATCGGCTTCTTTTGGGGCTTTCCATGTTGATTGTGCGAAAGCATTGTTGCTGTAGATTGCAATCATAGATAGCAATACAATTGAATACATTATTTTTTTCATTTTTATATTGATTATTAAGTTTATAAATAGTGATTAGTATGTATCAACTCAAATAGTACAGAAATACGTATTATAATTGAGTAGGATACGATATGCGAAATGGATATAAATTGTAGCGAGACCTACAATTTAGAGGAGGAAAATCAAATTAGAAAAACTTCATATAACACATTAATATCTTTATTAATGAGTGGTGGGATATAATTGTTATATCTTTTTGAAGTTTTGGTATTGGATTGATATAAGTTTTGATAAGTAATTAAAAATGCTGTTAAAAAGAGTGTATTGACGTCTATTTTCAATTCGTTTGTTTTAACAATAGTTTTTCCTTCAACTACTGTATTCACATCATGGCAACAAGATTCGTTAGAAATTGAACAAAGACCACTTTCTTCATTTTTACAACTTTTCATTTCCATACCACAATCTTCTGCTTCTCCAAAGATGGAAACGGCATAAACGCTATCTGAACAAAAATGTTTGTTAATACTAAAAGAGGTAGTAGAAAACAACAGTATCTGTACAAAAAATATAGCTACTATTTTATGGAATACATTTTTCATTTAGAATCATTAACTGCTTAGAACTCAATTTACTATACAAAAGTAATTAATTATAAAGTAATCAAATATGATTTTAGTCATATTATTGGGTATTTGGATGTTACTTCCTAATATTTCTTGACGAGGAGTGGGTTTTAATAATTTTCCATTTTCCATCAATTTTCTTTAAATCTGAGGTAGCAACTCCTTTCTTTTTAATAATTCGCGCTTCGGTTCCTCGTTCTTTATCTGCTTTTAAATCTATGGTATAAATATACGTTTCGGTTGTAAAAGCATACGGTAGATCTACTTCTACGTCAATAGTATAATCAGAGAAAATAAAGCTGTTAAAATGACCTAACTCCGGCCCTAAATGATGTGACAAATAATTTGTATAGGTACCTTCTGATCCACCTGATTCGAAAACGGTGGCTTCTTCTGTAAAGAGTTCTTTTGTGCCTTCTGTCGTTAAATTTTGAATGGCATCTTTATAGCTCTTCATCACTGCGGCTACGGCTTCTTTTTCGGCATCAAGAGTTACTTTTTGCTCTTTAACTGTTTTATCAACGGTTTCTTCTTTTTCTTTACAACTTACCACAGTGAGAAGAATTGCTGACGCGAATACGATTGTTTTTAAATACATAGTTTTGATTTTAGATTAGTTTAGTTTAGTTATTATTTAATGATTATTTTTTTTGTAAGACTACGGTTATCGGTATATATTTTTAAGAAGAAAACTCCTTTTGACAACCCTTCAATTTGTATTGAATCGTTGTTAAAATTTGTTTTTTTACCTAAGACAACCCGTCCCAATTGGTCAATAATTTCAACAGTATCAATATTTAATTCGCCTTCAACAGCAATGTGTATGGTGTTATTTGCCGGATTAGGGTATACTTTTAATTTGTCAGATAGTTCATTATCTTCTACTGATAATGTATTTTGAACTACAAATTGCCCCATCATGCCACCATCTTCGTGTATGAGCATGTGGCAATGGTACATATAAGGTACTGTGGAAGAAAAATCTTTGAACTTGGCAATAAAACGAACGGTTTCTTGCGATTTCACCAATATTACATCTTTTCTTCCTTGTTCGCTCGCTGGGGGTGGGTTACCGTTTCTATCTAATATATAAAATTGCACATCGTGTATATGAAATGGGTGGGCAATTGCCGAATTATTGGTAATCGTCCAAATTTCTGTATTGTCAAGGGGTACGGTTTCATTAATTACGTTAATATCAAATAATACATTGTTGAGGTAAAAATTACCATTTAGTTGATTGGGGCCTGTGGTAACCGGGCTCATCGTAATGGTTCTCGACATATTAGAATTTGCTTCGGGTATGGGTGTAACAGTAGCCAAAGGGCTTGCAATGGTTGTTACCGGAGTAGCTGTTGGTGCACCAACATTGAACTGCATAATGTCAAAATCTGCTCCATTTAACGGATTAGGGTTGTAACCGTTTAAGGTCATCCCTGCTCCCATTCCGGGGTTGGTAGCCCCATAAATACCATTTGGAAATTCTGAAGCATAACTCTTTAAAAAAACAGTTTGGCCGTTCATTCCTGAAAAATTAATTAATATTTCAGCACGCTCTCCGGGGCCTAATTGTAATCTTGTCAACGGAAGATTATCTGATAACAAACCGCCATCGGAAGCAATTTGATAGAAGGTTTGGTTGCCACTTAATCCGAGATTGAATACCCGCATTGACGAGCCATTCAGCACTCTAAACCGAACTACTTGTTCCGGAACCGTTAATGCAGCATCAATAGTTGCATTTACCATGACTACATCATCAGAATTTGACGGCACTACTATTTGATTATTCGCATCAAAATCTTTGGTTTGAATTACCAACGGAAAATCATCAACACCATAGGTTCTTGGTAAGTTTAACGCTGCTTCTTCGGTATCTCTTACAATAATTAAACCTGCTATCCCTTTAGAAACATGTTCATTGGTTTTTTCGTGTAAATGCGGATGGTACCAATAGGTTGCCGCTTTATCTAAAATGGTAAAACTTGGTGTCCAACTCGTATTTGGATCAATGGTTGTATGGGGGCCGCCATCATTTTCTGCCGAAACATGCATGCCGTGCCAGTGGATGGTAGTAATATCTGCTATTTGATTATTTACGGTAAAGTTTACAAAATCTCCTTGATTTAAGATGAGTGTTGGCCCGAGTATATTTCCATTGGCACCCATAGTGGTAGTATTTACTCCACTAAAAAACTGATGTGTTCCATTTTGTAGTGTTAAATTAATATCTGTTCCGCTTAAGGTACTCGGAATTAATAATGTGTTTTGTGCGATTGCCCCTTGTACAATCAACAATGCGACTAAAATTAATCTGTTCATAATTACTTTTTGGTTTTAATTAATATATTTATTTAGAGCAAAATAGATGCTTCATCTATTCTAATTTACTGAATTTAATTCTCAATTACTATTAACTAATTATAAGTTCTGTATGTATTTATTTCTCTCCCCTATAATAACAATAGGTACCTATTTTGGTGTCGTCATGGCCTGTTTCTGTTACATTTTTAAAACCACATTCTGAAATATAAACAGGCAATAGGCCTTCGACATTTTCTTGAGTAGTTTTAAATCCATCTATAAGTTGAACAACATAAAAGAGAAATCTCCTATATGTTGAACTCGGTTTCCCTCAATCTCCAATAATTAACTTGCCATTGGGTTTTAAAATCCTATATATTTCTTTCAAACAATGTTTTTTAACTTCTGTATCTAACTGATGAAAAACCAATGAGCTAAATACTTTATCAAATGTATTTGATTCAAAGAGAAATGTACCTCCATCACATAAAACAAGTGGAATTTCTAAATTCTCAGATTTCAACTTATTTTCTGCTATTTGTTTTACTTTCGGGTCTATGTCTAAGTCTATAAATTTAGTTTTAGGGCTGCCTTGCATGGCAATTATTAAATTCTGTGCTGTACCAAAACCAAATTCAAGTACCTTTTCATTTTCTTCGGCTGCTACTCTTTGAAGCAGTTCCTTTCTGAATTTTTTTTCAGGCATTGTTACCTTGATAGCAACATCATAAAATATCGTTAACCAATCATATCCCAATGCAGGTATAAATTTTTTCTTATTTGATTTAGTTACTATCATTAAACTCACTTAAACTTTACCTTATTTTAGATTAATTTTCCGCAATCGCAAGGAGTTTGCTATTACAGAAACGGAGCTAAAACTCATCGCTGCTGCTGCAATCATAGGCGACAATAATACCCCAAAAACCGGATATAACAATCCTGCGGCAACAGGAATACCTAATACATTGTAAATAAAAGCAAAAAATAGGTTTTGTTTGATGTTTTTCATGACTGCTTTCCCCAAGTTTACCGCTTTTACAATACCCATTAAATCGCCTTTTACCAAGGTTACTTCGCTGCTTTCTATCGCCACATCGGTACCTGTTCCCATGGCAATGCCGATATTGGCTTGTGCTAATGCCGGTGCATCATTGATTCCATCGCCGGCCATGGCGACTATGTTGCCTTCTGCTTGTAATTTTTTAATAACATTTAATTTGTCTTCGGGCAAACACTCGGCTTGAAAATCAGCCAACTGTAATTGGTCTGCCACTGATTTTGCCGTTAATTTATTATCGCCTGTTAACATAATTACTTCAACACCTTCTGCTTGTAACTTTGCAATGGCTTTTTTACTGGTTTCCTTAATAGCATCAGTAATGGTTACATAACCTTCTACATTACCGTCTACCGAGATATAGGATACGGTTTTACCATGCTCTTGTTCTGCAATTACATTGTTTTCAATTTTTTCAGAAAGGGTTGCTCCTACTTGTTCCATTAATTTTTTATTACCAATGGCGACTTTCTTTCCATCAACAGTTCCTATAACACCTTTTCCCATAACGGCCTCAAAATTGTTAGATTTTTTTAACGAAACTCCTTTTTCTTTACCGAACGTAACGATGGCTTCTGCCAAAGGGTGTTCGCTATATTGATTTAAGGAAACAATACTTTCTAACAATGTGGCATCATATTCACCGGAGGCATTTACCACTTTTTCAACAGATGGTTTTCCTTCGGTTATCGTTCCTGTTTTATCAGTAATTAATACGTCTACTTTATTGAGGTTTTCTAATGCCTCGGCATTTTTAATCAGCACTCCGTTTTGTGCACCTTTGCCTACACCTACCATTACTGACATGGGTGTTGCCAACCCTAAGGCACAAGGGCATGCAATAATTAATACGGCTATTGCATTTACAAAAGCGTATACCATAGCCGGTTCGGGGCCAAAATAGCGCCAAACCATAAAAGTAATTGCGGCAACCAAAATAACGATGGGTACAAAATATTTTGAAATTTTATCAGCTAATTTTTGGATGGGTGCCCGTGAACGACTGGCATTATTGACCATTTGTATGATTTGAGACAATAGAGTTTCTGAGCCTACTTTTTCAGCGGTCATTACAAAGGATTTATTTCCGTTAATAGTTCCTGAGCTTACTGTATCGCCAACTTTCTTATCAACAGGAATCGGTTCGCCGGTAATCATACTTTCGTCAATATTACTATGGCCTTCTGTAATTTTTCCGTCAACAGGAATTTTATCGCCGGGTTTTACGCGCAGTAAATCGCCTTTTTTAATGGAGTGAATTGAAACCACTTTATCGCCATCCGGAGTAACCAACATAGCATCGGTAGGTGCTAATTTTAACAATTCTTTAATGGCTCCGCTGGTTTGGCTGTGTGCTTTGGCTTCTAATAATTGACCCAACAAGACCAAGGTTAAAATAACGGTTACAGCTTCAAAATAAACAAATACGGTACCACTTTCGGTTTTAAATTGATCGGGAAACACATCGGGAAAAAGTAAGGCAAAAACGCTGAATAAAAAGGCTACGCCCGAACCAATCCCTATCAACGTGAACATATTCAAATTCCATGTGACAATTGATTTATAGGCGCGTTCAAAGAACATCCAAGTCGCATAAAATACTACGGGAAGTGACAATACAAACTGAATCCAGTTCCACGTAATTTGATTAAAAATTTTTGCCAATGGATTTCCCGGTATCAATTCACCCATGGCAATAATGAAAATCGGTACTGTAAAGAGTACTGAGATTTTCATTTTATTTAGAAGCTTTTGATAGGTTTTATCTTCTTCGCTTTCGGTAGGTTCTATGGGTACTAAATCCATTCCGCAAATTGGACAACTACCGGGCTCGTCGCGAATGATTTCGGGATGCATTGGGCAGGTATATTGTGTTGCTACTTGTAATTTTGGCTGTTCTATTAAATCCATTCCACAAACCGGACAGCTTCCTGCTTCATCATATGTTTTTTCACCTTCACAGTGCATGGGGCAATAGAAAATACCGTTACCTGCCTGTTCGACAGGCCGGCCTTCCACTGGTTTTTTGGCTTCTGCATGTTTTTCATGCCCCGGCATTTCAATAGTATAATGCAGGCCTGCTTTAAGCAAGGTTTCTTGTAGTTTTTCTAAAGATACATGTGAAGTCATCTCAATAACTACGGTTTCTTCTTTTAGGTTTGCTGTTACTTTGGTAATTTCTTTTAAATTACCTAAAGCACTTTCTACATTGGTTTTACAGCCCGTACATGTCATTCCTGTAATTTTATAGGTATGCTTCATGTTTTTGCTTTTATGGCTATCTGGCATTTCTATGGTATAATGCAAGCCTGCTTTGAGCAAAGTTTCTTGTAGTTTTGCTAAAGACACATGTGAAGTCATCTCAATAACGACGGTTTCTTCTTTTAGGTTTGCTGTTACTTTCGTAATTTCTTTTAAATTACCTAAAGCATTTTCTACATTGGTTTTACAACCTGTGCAAGTCATTCCTGTTATTCTGTACGTATGCTTCATGTATTTTTAGTTTTAAATTATTGTTGTAAAAGTCTTTCAATTACGGCTATATTTTGTGCATAATTTTGATGAAATCATATAAAATTTAGTCGGTTTTTTCTATTTGTTTGTCAGGAACTACCCATAATACAGCCACAATAATGTAACAAAGCATTGCTATTACATGATTATAGAATAAAAATACAATCCCTGCAATATACAAGGTAATTGAAACGAGTTCTTTAACACTTGTTCCTTTTTTAATCTTTAATGCACAATCATATTTATGCGCCCTGACAATTACATTTTGTAAAACAGTAAAGGCAAAAGCACACATTAACAATACAAAACCATATAAAGACATGGGTGCCGCACCAAAATGATGTTCACCCATCCAAGAGGTTGTAAATGGTATTAATGATAACCAAAATAATAAATGAAGGTTTGCCCATAAAACATTGCCATTTACTTTTTCTGATACTTGAAATAAGTGGTGATGGTTATTCCAATAAATTGCCAAATACACAAAACTTACCAAATAGCTAATAAAAACCGATAGTAATGGCTTTAAGGCTTCAAAAGTAGGTTCTTCGGGTACTTTAAATTCTAATACCATTATGGTAATGATAATGGCGAGAACAGCATCACTAAAAGCTTCTAATCTATTTGTGGCCATATTTAACAGTAATTGATTATTATAAATTTAATTTTGGTAATTTGATTATCACTATTGCTATTTTTTTTGCTTATTTTAATTTTTGAAGAATATTTTCTATATCTTGTTTTTATTCTCTTGATGTTGAGCGTGTTTATCATTTCTATGATTGTGTAATCTGTGTAGCATCAGTAGATGGCAAGCGAACATTACACTTATAAATATAGATATAGATATAGATATAGATATAGATAAATTACTTTCTATCCCAAATAAAGGTGCTAAAAATATAAATAATAGTGGTAGCCCACAACCGATAATCATTTTCAACCAGTGATTTTTCATGAGTTTACAGTTATTATTTTAGATTTATAATTTGTTAGATTTTACTATTTTTCTCCAAAAGAGGTGTTCATACATTCCAGACCAATACATCCCAAAAGTAAATGCGAAGGCTAGCTCTTCAATAGGAATTCCAACTATTAATATTTGTGTTAGGTTCTCTAAATTCCAATAAAGCTGCACATAATCCGGATAAAAAAGTAGAACACTACCGAAATAAATGAAATATAATAGTGTAAATAATAATCCGCCAACCCATATTTTTTTCTTAAGGTCCGGGCGGCAATACAAGGTCGCCAGCCCACCTAAAAACATGGCTATGGTACCGCAATAAATATGATTAAGGTTTGTTGTAAAAGCGAGAGCAAAAAAAACAAAAAGAGGCACAAACAATATATATTTATGGAATTTATGTCGGTTATCGCTCCGCTCTTGATGCGGTATTTCGGAAAGATTACTTTTATAAATAAGCCTGTACAATACGGTACCTAATCCACCAATTGCAAATGAAAAAATAAAACTTTCTATATCAAAGCCCGTTTTCTGTGCTAAATTAAACAGGGATGGCGGAAACCAATACTCCGGAACGAAAAGTGGTTCTGTAATTCCGAAAGGCATTGTTATTAAGCTCATTTTGAGCATTTCTTTTCTAAAATCTTTTTTATAGAAATAGACTGCTACCCACAAGGCAAGAATTATTAGTGATCATATAAACCATGTGTATTCCATAAAGTTAAGTTTTTCTACTTTCTAAATACGTTACTGTCTCTTTTACTGAAAGGGGATAGGTAGCATTGCCGGTTCTTAGGTAAAAAGTTGTCTTTTTTCCATCTGTAACATAAGCAGGTTTTTTTGATGGTTCAATATGTACTAAACATATTTCTTTTTCATTAATTTGATAGAATAAAACTTGGGTTTTATAACAAAATTCTTGCCCGATATATGTTGATATTATTCTAAAAACATTTCTTTCAAAACCATCTTTATTCTGATGTTTCAAGGTTTTAAAGTCATTTTCAATACCCAATATTTTACCTTCATCATCTACTCCCATAATTAATTTTCCGCCTTTTCCATTTATAAAACCAACAATGGTTTTGGCAATTACAATTTCTAATTCTTTATTGGGTGTTTTTTTGAAATAGTCATATTTCATTGACGATTTAAACTCTACCCAGTTATTTTCACCTAACTCAATTAGATTTAGGATATCATTTTTTAATAGTTGTTTTTGTTTTTTAATCAAGGTTTCTTTCTCTTTTAATTTTACCCAAAATATTCCGGAAATCAGTCCTAAAATACTTCCTAAAACACCAAATGAAATACTCATTCGTTGCATGTTGAATGAAAAGGATTCGGATAATCGTTCTCGTAAAATTTCCATAAATTTTAAAAATGAATATTCTGTATTTGTGTATTCAAACCAATAAAGAACAACACTAATAGGATGTATTAAAAAATAAAAAATACTTGCCCCTATCAATACGTGAACTACTATTAATTTCATTTTTTTTGACATATTCAACTTTTCTTGTTTAAAAATGGCACCAGTTATACTAAAATATCTTCAACTATTTACTTTTAACTGTACACTATAAAATGCTGCAATACAAACTTGTCTATTAACTACTACAGACAGAATAGGTGTTTGAATTATATTAAAAAATGCTTCCGTTAACGATATATCTATCCTAATTATTCTGGGGGTATCTATAACCCGTAGCATAAACTATTGTAATTCTCTTTTTAGATTTATCTTATGGCATATTACTTTTTTCCTATTTTTCTTCTTAATAACTGCGCATTAATGGCTACAATGACGGTACTCAAACTCATAAAAACGGCTCCAATAGCCGGGCCTAATACAAAGCCTTTTGAATATAAGACACCTGCTGCCAACGGAATAGCCACCACATTATATGCTGTTGCCCAAATTAGGTTCTGAATCATTTTATTATAGGTAGCTTTCCCAAACAAAATTAAATTGGCAATATCTTTGGGGTTACTATTTACCAAAATAATATCGGCCGTTTCGGCGGCCACGTCAGTACCTGAACCCACCGCAATACCCACATTGGCCTTAGCTAAGGCCGGCGCATCATTTACACCATCTCCGGTCATAGCTACAAACTCGCCTTTGGTTTGTAGCCCTTCTACAATTTCTACTTTTTGATGTGGCAATACTTCGGCATAATAACCATCTAAGCTTAATTTTTCGCTAACCGCTTTGGCGGTTTTTTCATTATCGCCTGTGGCCATAAACACTTTTATATTATTCTTTTTAAAAGTATTGATAGCTTCAGCCGATTCTGGCCTTATTTCATCAGCTAAAGCAACATACCCTGCTAATTCATCATCAATAACAACAAACACTACGGTTTCTGCAGCATCACTGTACGCATCTTCGGGTATGTTTATGTTAGCATCTTTTAAATAACCGGGACTTACTACTTTTACTTTTTTTCCTTCAACCGTACCTTCTACCCCTTTTCCTGTAATGGCATTGAAATTTTTTACAGTAGGCACCGGTGTTTTATCTTCTTTTATTTTTTTTATAATTCCGACGGCAATAGGGTGTTCTGAACTTTGTTCTAAGGCACTTGAGAGCCTGATTAATTCTTTGGCATTGTATTTATCATTTACAGATTGTACACGTGTCACCCCGAAATCACCTTCGGTTAAGGTGCCTGTTTTATCAAAGAGCAAGGCTGAAATTTTACGCGATTCTTCAAAAGCTGTCCTGTTTCTAATCAATAGGCCGTTTTGTGCAGATACTGCGGTAGAGATGGCCACAACCAACGGGATTGCCAATCCTAAGGCATGCGGGCATGCAATAACCATTACGGTTACCATCCTTTCTAAGGCAAATACAAACGGGTAACCTAACAGAAGCCATACTGCCAAGGTGCCAAAGCCTATGGCTAAAGCAATATAGGTAAGCCATTTTGCCGCCCTATCAGAAAGGTTTTGCATTTTAGACTTACTTTTTTGTGCTTCTTCAACCATCGTTATCACTTTATTGAGATAACTGTCTTTTCCTGTATTAACTACGGTTACTTTTATAGAGCCATTGCCATTGATAGAGCCGCCTAATACTTTATCGTCAATATCTTTTTTAACGGGTTTAGATTCGCCGGTAAGCATAGATTCATTAATGTAACTCGCCCCTTCTATAATGACTCCGTCGGCCGGAACTTTTTCACCAGATTTTATTAAAATAGTATCTCCTTTTTGTAATGCTTCTAACTTTATATCTACAATTTTATCGCCTTCTACTTTGTGAGCTTCTGCGGGCATCATACTCACCAAAAGCTGTAATGCCTTTGAGGCTCCTAACACACTCTTCATCTCTATCCAATGCCCTAAGAGCATAATGGCGATTAGGGTAGCGAGTTCCCAGAAAAAATCGACCCCTTTTAGACCAAATACGGTTGCAGAACTGTAAAAATACGCAACACTTATTGCCATAAAAATGAGGGTCATCATACCCGGACTGCGTTTTTTAATTTCTTTGATAAAACCTTTTATAAAAGGCCAACCTCCATAGAAATATACCACCGATGATAGTACAAAAAGGATATATGAATTTCCGGGAAGTAAAAATTCATAACCGAAAAATTTCTGAATCATCGGCGAAAGAAACAAAATGGGTATAGCAAGGATTAATGTTACCCAAAAACGTTTTTTGAAATCGGCAATCATCATTTTATGGTGGTCATGCCCAGCTTTTCCCATTGGGATGTTGCCATTGTCATGTTTCATTTTTGAGCGGCGGCTTTTTTTCATACCCATATTGGCGTGATCCATTTTTGAATGATCTGTTTTTTCTTGTTGATGTTTTTTGTGATTTTCCATTTGGTTATAGTTTAGTTAGCGGTATGGGTTTATTTGTAAGTCATTGTAAAATAGCTTCCGTCTTCCTCGGTAAATTTTTGAAAAGTTAACAATCCGTTTAAGGTTAATTTTTCTATTACAGTATAATTTAATTGTTTAATTCGCACTCCTAAGGCATAGGCTTTCGCATTGAGTTTTGATGAAATGATATTTTCTATATTGTTGTTTTTCAACACTCTATCGTACATTTTGATTTTACTTTTAGAGCCAAAAAAATTCAATAATCCAGAATCAAAATTGATTTGAATTTCTACATCCTCAAGGTTATTCAAATTATACAATTCTTTAAAATTTTTAGAGATAGAATTGATTTTTGTTTTCTTTGAATTTGGTTTCGAAAAAGGCAAAAGCATTACCATAATACTTGATTCGTTTGGTTTACAACGATATATCGTAGCATATTTATCGATAACTTTTTCGTTTTTATCAATCAATTCGGTAACAATATCTATCTCTAAATAATCATTTGTTTTTATGACGTTACCAACATTAAAAGTTTGTTTATTAATCAGTTTTTTATTTTTGTCAAAATTTTCCCTAACCACTAATCTATTTGACAATTGCTTAATTAGCATATCATTTTGCACATATATAGATAGGCTAATGGCATTAAGTAAAAAAAGGAATACTGTGTTATAAGGCTTTGGCATCAACTGTTTTTTAAAATGAATTGTACTCTCTCTTCGGGATTTACAACCGGTACAAAAACTATGGGAAAAGGCAACGATATATAAACGTTAATTATTAATTGGTGAATCTTTTGTTGGTCAGTTTCATCTTCGGTTCGCGCATAATCTTTTCTAAAAGGCAGCCTGTCAAGAATAAATATTTTTTTATAGGAAACTTTATTTACCGCCTCAATCAATTGGGTATCATACTCTAAGTCTAAAAATTGATAATAGGCCATCGCATCGGGTATTGCCCTATCTAAATAAACTATTTCTTTAGGATTTAAAGACGCTTCTTGGTCAATTTGCATTTCTAATACTCCTAACTGAAATTTTCTATTATGCTGCCTAATTTCTTCAACTGTTTTTCCCTCTGAACGCATGGTATCAATATAATGCCTTGCATGTTCGATAGTGGTTTTATAACCTCGTTCATAAAGTATATTAATTACGGTAGTTTTGCCGGTACTTGGTCCTCCGGTAATGACATACCAATTGGTTTTAGAATGATTTGGTTTCATGTTTTCTGAATTTTACACAAGTTATATGCCTCTTCTAAAATTTTTTGTTGTCTTTTTGATGTAATTCTCAATTCATTTAAAATTTTAGGGTTTTCGCATAAATGCATACACAGCACAAAATCTCTATTGAGCAATTGTTGTTTTTCAGATTTTTTAAGTGTGTTTAAACAGGTTATCGGGTATAGTCCCAAATTACTTATTTGCTCTTTTAAACTTTTGTTTTTAGGATAATCCCAGCTCAATAAATACAAGCCTGCACATCTACTAAATTGGATGGCGTCTTCACTAAATCGGGTATTGTTTACCACCCACCCTTGATGGAACTTGTGTTGGTGCCCTTCTTGCTTGGCCCATTTTTTTTGAATATCTATAAATCGCGATTGGATATAGAGTGGAACCTTAACATTGCATTTGGTAGTAAAAGTGCTATGAAATTTACATTCAATCATAAAATGCTTATTCTCTTTTTGGGCAACCACATCAACTTCATGCTGCACACAATGGCCTTGTACTATAACCCCTACCTTAACACGGTATCCTTGCCGTTTTAACAATTCGCCTATAAATTTTTCAAAAGGATAACCCGTTGGCCCTAACTCTAATATTCCTTTTTTTAATTTATATCTTGATGCCGATGGCCGTGAGTGTTTTTTTAACAGGGCAAATGCTTTTTTATAAATTTCTTTGGTGGTCATTCCATCGTACAATGAGGCTTCAATTTTGGTTGTAATTTTTTCTACTTCAGTTGTTGGAGCGCCAGATTTTAAGAGAGAGAACATCAGTTTTGTTCTATCAAAATTAACCTTGTCACCATTTGCTTTTATAACCGAAATACTATTCATTTAATTATTTTTAAATAATCGTCTTATTAAACCAGACAATCATATTTTATATCATTAATTGTTTTCACATTATTTCATTCCATCCATTTCTTCCTCATCCATTTCCATACCCATGTGCATCTTTCCAAATTTATCTGTATGAGATTTCATAAATAAAAATTGAGAAAGAAAAATAAGTATAATACCAATAGCAGCAACTATGAGAACAAAAGGATCATTTATAAATTTTAAATAAACAAATGCAGTTAAGACTACTAAATCCATAATAATTGCAATTAATGGAATTATTGGATTGAATTTCACTTCCTTTTTAAGGTGTTTAAAAAGTCCCCAATGAATTGCGATATCCATTATTAGGTAAAAGATTGCGCCAATAGATGCAATTCTAGTTAAATCAAACAAAATTGTTAATAACATTGCCAATGCAACCGTGAAAATTAACGATGGGTTTTTAAGTTTTTTTATTCTATTTAGGTTAGGCACTTGCTTCATATTACTTAACATTCCTAACATTCTTGATGCAGAATATACACTTGCTATTACTCCAGAAACTGTTGCAATAATGGCAAGAAAAATAGTTAATACTGAGCCCCATTCACCAAATATTGGTTTTGCTGCTGCTGCCAACGCATAATCTTTAGCCACAATAATTTCTTTTATACTTAATCCGCCAGCAACCGATAATGCTAAGGTAACATAGATAATTGTGCAAATGGCAATTGAAATGATAATTGAACGCCCTACATTTTTATGTGGATTTTTAATATCACTTCCTTGATTAGTAATCGTTGTAAAACCTTTATACGCAAGAATAGATAAAGCCAAGGCGGCAATAAATGCAAAACCTTTGGGTAAAGATTGACTGCTTGTAGTAATATAATTACCTGCAATAGTTGGTAGTCCTGAAATAATTAAACCAGAAATTGCTAATAGTGCAATACCTACAACTTTAATAATGGCAGTTAAAGTGGCTGTTGCTTCTATAATCTTATTACCAGAAATATTAATAATGTAGGCAACACCTATTAATAATACTCCTAATATTGAAGCATAACCTGTATATTCTTTTGGAAATAATCGTAAGGTATAAGCACCAAAGGTGCCTGCAACTAAACTTTCAGAAACTACCATTGACACATACATTAATAATGAAAATGCACCTGTTGCAGTACCTGCCTCATAAGATTTTGTTAAGAATTTTACAACTCCTCCTGATGATGGAAAAGCATTAGAAAACTTTACATAAGAATAAGAGCTAAAACCTACCACAACTGCACCTGCAATAAATGCAATAGGAAATAAATCGCCTACTAATTCGGCAATTTGCCCCATCAACACAAAAATACCAGCGCCTATCATTACGCCCGTACCTAAAGATACAGAGCCTAATAAGGATAATTTTTGTTTATTTTGTTTAGGGTTTTTCATTTCTAGTTGTTATTTATTTCTAAAGTATTTTGAGATTACAAATACAATGACAATAAATGCTGACATCATTTCAAATATTGTTATCAGTTTAGCAGCCGGATTGATAGGGGTAATATCTCCATAGCCAACCGTGGTAAAGGTTACAATACTAAAATACAATAAGTTGAAAAAGCGGTATTTTAAGGGTTGGCCATACTCAATACCCAAAAAAGCGTCTTTATAAATTTCTGAAATACATAAATAATCTATCGCAAATGAGGTTATGATTATGGTAATGATAGCTCCTAATAACAGCAACATGTGATTAAACGAATGGTTGTTTTCAATCAATTTATCTAATTTTTTAAACGTATGCGATACTAAAAAGTAGATTTTTGTCACCGAAAAAATAATGAGAGCTCCTGCCCATAGGTAGGCGTTTTTTTGATGTCCCCATAAATTCATTACGACAAAGAATACAATTAACAAAACAATTAGAAAAACTAATTCTTTGGTAAGGTTCATCAGCAAATTAATTTTAGAAAAAATGCCTTTTGTCATAATTATTCTTTTATCAACTTTAAGTTTAACTCTTAAAATCGTAATGTTAATCCTGCCCCTCCTCCAAAACGGTTGTCATAACTCGCCAGTAAAGAAAAGTTTCTTGACAGCATATATTCGGCACCGGCACTCCAAACGGTTTCAGAGAGATAGTCTTTGTTTGTTGGCAACTTATTGACAATGCCTACATCTATTTGGTATTCATAGTAGCCAAATACCGAAAATTTCGGAAAGAGCATCACACTTCTTCCTAAAGAAACCCGAGGCCGCAATTCACTATCTACGCGTACATCTAAGTTGAACATATAGGGTGTAAAATATCGAAGGCCTATAACTGCTGTTGTCTTGAAATCGCTTAAACTATCAGGAATTTCATTTTCGATATTTACACCTCCAAAAATGCGTAAGTAATCGTGTAAATAATATTCATAGGTAAATTCGGCTTCTACATTTTCATTCCAACCATATTCTAAAGAGGCATTGAATTGGTTCCTAATATTTGACGTTGTTAAATTCAAGGCTGTCATACTTGAGGTAGCATCTAGCATTCCCCAAGAATAATACCTGTCTGTTTCGGCTATTAGTGTTTTTACGGGATACCTTTTCATTCGCGTATCTCGTGGCGTATCGTAACTAATAACACGTGCCATTCCGCCCATCAGGTGATATAAAATATGACAATGGAAAAACCAATCGCCATACTCATTGCCATAAAACTCAATGGTTATTTGTTGCATTGGTGGTACATTCACTGTATGCTTTAAAGGCGAATAATCACCGTTTTTATTGAGCACTCTAAAAAAATGCCCATGCAAGTGCATTGGATGGTGCATCATGGTTAAATTGTTGAGCGTAATACGTGTTACCTGATTGCCTTTTATCTTTATTTTATCTGTTTCTGATAAGGGTACTCCGTTCATACTCCAAATATAGCGTTGCATGTTTCCGGTAAGGTTTAATAATATTTCCTTTACCGGAACGTCTTTCCCGTAATTGGTTTTTTTAGGCGATTTTAAATAATCATAGTTGTATTGCATCTCGCCTTTTTTCATAGCGGTATCTTCTTTTTTATCACCTTCTTTATTCATGGCCATTTTTGAAGGGTTTTGCATTTTATTCGAGGTTGAATCTTTCGACATTTCCTTTTTCATCGTATCATTCTTATCTATTTTCATTGTATTTGAACTACCCATATTCATACCTTTCATACTACCTTTCATCTGCATGCCGTATTCTTTTTTCATTTCGTAACGTTCATCTTTTTTAGGGCGGTATTTTAAGGCATGTGCTCCCATTTTCATATCCATTTTTGCCATTTTTTTCATCATAGCAATTTTATCGGGTTTCGGAATGCTTGGTGCTTTTAAAATTTTACCGTTTCCTAAAAAGGCTGATGCTGTACCGGAACCGTCTTGGGCTGTAATTTTAAATTCTATTTTTCCATCTTGTGGAATGGTAATAATAAAATCATAGGCTTCGGCAATAGCGATAAATACTTTATCTTTTTTTACGGGAACCACATCTAAGCCATCAGCAGATACTAATACGGGATCTCCTCCGCCAAAAGTCACCCAAAACTGTGTAGAAGCGCCTCCGTCAATAATGCGCAAACGTATTTTTTCGCCCGGCTTAAATTCGTGGTATTCAACAGATTGCCCACCATTAATAAGAAATGCAGGGTAATAAATATCGGCAATATCGGCACCTTCCATACGTTGTTTCCAAAAATTGAGTTGTGCTTTAAATGCCCCTCTTTTAATGACTTGGTTTAAAGGTGTTGATGTCCCTTTTCGATAATTATACCATTCGTTGCCACGTTTCAGGTTTCGCAATACGCTCATGGGTTTTTCATTTGTCCAATCTGACAGCATCAATACCAATTCTTTATCGTATTGTAGGGTTTCTTTTTTCGGATGAATTACAATTGGCCCAAAAACACCAATTTGTTCTTGTAACATGGTATGCCCATGATACCAATAGGTACCTGATTGCTTGATGGCAAATTCGTATTTTAAGGTATGTCCCGGTTCTATGGGCGGTGTGGTTAAATACGGAACGCCATCGTAAAAATTAGGTAATAAAATCCCATGCCAATGTATGGAAGTTTCTACATCCATTTCATTTTTTACGTAAATAATAGCGTATTCACCTTCGGTAAACTCTAGGGTTGGCCCGGGAATTGTTCCGTTGATGGTCATTCCTAAGACTTCTTTTCCTGCTTTGGTTACTTTTTCTTGTTTTAAAGTCAATGTGTATTCTTTTACAGGAAGGTTGTCAACATTACCTTCAACAGATTCTTCTGTTTGCCCTTGCAGCCCGATACTTATTAAAAAGATAAGGCCAAAGGCTATATTGGTTGTATTTTTCATGGTTTGGTTTTTATTGCTGACTAGTTCATTTTTCTTTTTTGTAGTTTCTGATTATCAATCGATTGCTTTTTTCGTAACTAAAATAACTTATGGTCCAATTCAAGCCAACTAATAACTTATTTCTAAAACCGCTGATAGACATTAAATGTACAAAAGACCATAAAAGCCACGCAGCGTAACCCGTAAACTTCAGCTTTCCTAAATCTGCTACCGCCCTGCGTTTTCCAACGGTAGCTAATGATCCTTTGTCTTTATACTTAAAAGGTTTTAAGGGTTTGCCATTTATAATATGCATCATTGCCTTTGAAAGAAACTTGCCTTGTTGAATAGCGGGTTGTGCTACTTGCGGATGGCCTTTTGGGGTATCTTGGGTAATGACTGCTGCAATGTCGCCCATGGCAAAAACATCTCGTAATCCTTCTACTTGTAAATAACGATTTGTTTTCAACCTATTACCTCCAACAATATGGCTATTATCAATGCCTTTAGGCAATTGCCCTTTAACACCGGCGGTCCAAATTAAATTTTTGGCTAACACTTGTTTTCCGCTTTTGGTTGTTACTATTTCGCCGTCATAATTTGTAACAATTTCATTGAATAACACTTCAACATTCAGCTCTTTTAAATATTGTAATGTTTTGAACGAAGCCTTTTCAGACATTTCCGAAATGAGTTTATCAGAACCTTCTATGACATATATTTTCATGATTTCTGAAGGGTATTCAGGATAGTCTTTGGGTAAAATATACTTACAAAATTCTGCCAAGGCACCTGCCATTTCAACTCCTGCCGGGCCACCGCCCACAACGGCAAAATTGGTTAAGGCATCGCGTTCTTTTTCATTGCAAGTAATGGCAGCTTGTTCTAAGTTTTGTATCATTTTATGCCTGATATTCAGCGAATCACGAATGTTTTTCATTCCCAATCCGTTTTCTTCTATCGCCTTCATTCCGAAGAAATTAGTAGCTGTTCCTGTGGCTATCACCAAATAATCATACGTTATAATGCCTTTATTTGTATCTATTATCTTATTTTCTGTATCAATTTCTTCGACTTCTGCCAATCTGAAAATTACATTTTTATAGCCTGCCAATTGCTTCCTAAACGGAAAGGCAATACTATCGGGCTCTAAGCCACTCGTAGCCACTTGATAAAGCAATGGTTGAAATTGATGGAAGTTATTTTTATCTAGTAAGACAACTTGTACTTTTTGTTTTTTCAACCCTTCAACCAATGCCAAACCGGCGAATCCTCCACCGATGATTACTACGCGTGGAAATTCAGATTTGGGCAGGCAAACGAGGCCTGTTTCTTCACAAGAAATACCATTGCAATTATGTGCAGATACATTTTTGACAGCCATTTAGGTAAAAATTAGTCAGCTTAATTTCTATTTTAATTTATTGTAAATAAAACCCAACAAATACCCCACAATACCCCAAATGATAAATGAGGCTACAATGCCTAGCAAGGTTTCGGTAATTGGGATATTCATTCTAATATCTTCACTAAAATCTATTCCGTGAAAGATTAGGTTTGCTAATTTTATCAATGTCTCTTTCGGTAACAAAGACATGATAATAAAACAGGTCAAATAAATAATTGCTCCGGTAAATCCGGATGCTAAAGCGAATTTTTTTACGTTGATTTGATTCATGACTGTTTGTTTTAGGTTAATTTTTATACACCTTTTCCGCTTAAGACGGGTTTTAGGAAATGAGAAGATATAGCTCTTCCTTGCTACCGCTAGGCAAGTAAGTTATTCAACTCTTTGGGTCAGTATTCACGATGTTTGCGCAGCAAACTACTTTTGACAACTGCGAGCCTACCTGCGGTAGGTAGGCCCGCATTGAGATAGTTTATTTGTTTAAGGTATCCTTTGATTTCTCAAATTCTTCTTTGGTAATCTCTCCTTTGGCAAATCGTTTTTCGAGGATTTCCAGAGGGGTTTCTCTTGGTGGGGTTTTCTCTTGTTTTTTTTTCATATATATGATTATTATAACGATAACAATCCAAAAAATCCACCAAGCGACATGCATTCCGAAATAATTTCCATTGTAATTATGCATCATCTTTATTTTTAAAATTTTGCCATAATCGCTTATAACATTCAGACAATCAATATGTTACTGAAGTGTCTATTTTTATTAATGGTCGTGCGAGTGGCCGTCTTCATTCTCTTTATCCATATTTCCCATCATATTCATTCCTTTATCCTTCATCATTTGCATACTTGATTGCATACATTCTTTACTCATCATACCATTATTGTGCATCATTTGCATCATTTGCCCCATCATCTTACCATCTTTCATCATATTTTTCATCATTTGCTGCATCATAGTACCGTTTTGCATCATTTGCATACCATCATTGCCTTGCATCATCATATTCATCATCTCTTTATCACCTTGCATCATTTGCATTGCATGTTGGTTGCCTTTCATTTTTCCCATGAATTCTGTCATCATATTATGGTCGCCTACGATGTTTTGCATCATTTGGTTTCTCATTTCAGGATTTTTAAGCATGGCATTTGCATCCATTGCTTGATTACAACTTGTCAATGTAAAAAGGCCAATTACTGTTAAAAGTGTTACTAAAGTTTTCATGATTTATAAATTTTAATGATTACTATTTATTTAAAGGTTATCAATCACTGTTTTTAATTTGGTTTCTATTTCTGAAGCCACTTCGCTTAAGGAATTATTATCAATCATCCCCATCGCAACAGAAGGTTTGATAGCTGCTACATATACATCATTATCTCTTTGATATACAATGACATTACAAGGCAACATCAGGCCTATTTCTATTTCAGACTGTATCGATTGATATGCACTTGACGGATGGCAAGCTCCCAAAATAATGTAGTTGTCTATATCTGCATTTATCTTTTTTTTGAGTGTTGCTTTTATATTTATTTCTGTTAACACCCCAAAGCCTTCTTTTTTTAGTTCTTGCTTTGTGTTTTCTACTGCTTGCTCAAAAGCAGTAGTTACTTTTTTACTGTAACTGTAATTTGAATGGCTCATAATTTTTAGTTTTTAATATATTTCTCTTTTTATTTTAGACCTGAAAGGTTTTAAAAACCTGTCAGGTCTTTCTACTACTATTTGTTTAAATTGTCTCTTACATTAGTAAACCAATCTACCAGAAGTTGTTTATCTTTTTCTGAAAGTGTTGCATCTCCATGCATCAAGGTATAAGATGACAATGGCATTTCACCATCTTTTATTTGACTGATGATTGATTTTAATTTACTTTTTTGCTTTCTTTTTGAATAGGCACCAAACTCATTAAAATTTAATTCTTTTTTTCCTTCGTTAATATGATCTTCCATCATCCAAGCCATTGGCTGTACTTTACTGTACCAAGGATAAATAGTGTTATTACTATGACAATCGTAACACGATTTTTTCAACAGGTTTTGTATTTCGTTCGGCGCATTAAATGTCTTTGCAAAATCTGTTTTGGTTATTGTATTGTTTTGGTTTAGGCTTGCAGGGAAAAATTGAATCCCTACAAGCCCCGTAATTAAAACCAAAATCACTATTTTAAAGACCTTCATTGGTTAGATTTCTTTTTGTACAGAACCACAGGTAAGCATTTTACTACCAAAATAAGGGTTTTTAATTTCTTTAAATTCACTTAACCATATTGCTCCTTTACCATCATTTGCCATTGGGCAGAAAGCCTGATACATTTTTTTCTCTGTTCCTAATAAGGTAATCAAATCATTGATGTCTGTTGTTAAGGTCTCAAAATGTTCTCTTTGATGATCTATAGGGCTTTTTACAATATGTTCTGCTTGTTCTTTTGCATCTTCATAAATTTCCATGTATTCTTTATGGGTGTCTCCGGTTAGCTTGCTCATATCAAACCCTGAAAACGCTGCCAATAATGCTTTTCCGCCTTTAGCGGCAGCATCTTTATCGTCTGCTACCAAACCATTTTTTATTTGAAAATAGGCATCAATAATGGGTGTTGTTGCGGCATTTTTCTGGGTACTTGCTTGTATGTCTCTTTTTTCTGAAGTTGTAGCCATGTCATTGTCATGATGGCCGTCACTGTTATCATGACCCATTTCATTGTGATTGTCACTTTTCATTTCTGTTTCATGGTTCATCTCTTCGTTAGCGGTTTTCTTTTCATTCTTACAAGAAGTGATGAATAAGGCGAATACGAATACTGTTGCTACTGTAATTGTGGTTTTAAAAAATTTCATTTGTTTTTATTTTTACTGTTATTAAAAGTTAAGCTAGCCTTATGGCTATGCAGGCGGAACATTCATAATACTCATTTTGTTATGTATTTTATTAGTTATGAATGTTTCATTTTTTGATGTTTTAGTTATTGAATTTATAGTGCCTGACAAAGGAGCGTATTCTTCTCAATGAAAAAAGTAATATACAATACAAACGCTCCTATATCAGGGCTTGGTTTTTATTCTTCAATTAGTGTTTGTGTTTCTGCTCTTTTTCATTTTTCATTTCATTCATTTTTTCATGATGTTGGCTCATCATAGCTTGCATTTTTTTCTTCATTTCTGGGTCGTTCATCATCATTTTCATCATTTTTTCTTTCATTATAGGGTTTTCCATCATTTTTTTCATTCCTTCTTTTGAACCCATATTTTTACCTCCATCTTTCATCATCATTTTTTTCATATCCTCATCTTTCATCATCATCATATGCATTTTATTACGCATGGTATCATCTTCTATCATTTTGTTCATCATTGACTTTTTCATATCAGCATGCTTTTTTTTCATGGCTTTCATTTTTTCCTTCATAACAGAATCTTTCATCATCATACGCATCATTTTTTCTCTAATAATGGGATTGTCAGTTGCTATTTTCATCATTATTTTGTGCATTTTTTTCTTCATTTCAGGGTCTTTCATCATCATTTTCATCATCATTTTTCCTTTCATACCTGCATGATGTTCCATTGTTGCCATCATCGGTTTTTTCATGTCATTTTTATCTGTTTTTTTATCTTGGCTAAATCCGTTTAAATTAACTAAACTTATTACTGTTAGTACTAAAATTATTTTTCTCATGATTTTATTTTTTTATGGTTTCTTTTAATTTATACTATAAAAATAGGTTAACTATACATTATTATTCTTTACAATTATGATTTATATCTATACTATTTTGTCAATAGATTTACGGTTCCATTTTGATAATTTTTTATAATCACTCATATTCATCCCTGTAGAATGCTTAAATTGATTAGACAAATAATTAACACTACTATAGCCTAATTCATAGGCTATTTCGGTAAAATTTAATTGATTATCTTGTATCAATTCTTTTGCTTTTTCTATTTTTAGTTGGATAAAATACTTTTCGATGGTTAACCCTTCTACCTTAGAAAACAGCTTGCTTAAATAGGTGTATTCTTTACCAATTTTATTCGCTATTATTTGCGATAAGTTTAACTTCATTAATATGGGCAAATCATCGGTCATTTGAACCATTAAAATTTTTATTTGCTCAATAATTTTAGTCTCATCGCCAGTGAGTAAATCAAAATCGTTTTTTTGCAACAGTTCTCGAATGGATTCCTTCGTTATTTTATCTTTAGGATATTTTATAACCGCCTTGCCCAGTTCGATAGCAATAATTTCTGCTCCCAAACTTTCTAATTCATTAGTAACCACCCGAATACACCGCCGGCAAACCATTCCTTTAATATGGATTTCTTTAGTTTCAAACATGGTGCTGTTTTTTTGTTAATCTCTAATTCTAATCTTTTGTTCTACATTACTTACATAAATTAACCCGTCTCCTTTCTTTCCTGTTTGGGCTTCTTTTTTTATGATTTTTACAATTTTAGCTACCTCTTCTTTATCACATACAATTTCTACTTTAATTACTTTATTATGTAAATATGGAAATTTTAGACTAGGAAATTTGGTTACAGGGTCTGCGTAGTTTCCTACGCCTTCCCCTTCAAATACAGTAAAACAACAAAATTGTTCTTTTTTAAGGTTCTCAGCTAACTTATTTAGCTTTTCTGGCCTGATAAATGCTTTTATTTCCTTCATGACTCAATAAATTAAATTAATATGTTGCTTTTACTTCACCACAGGTGGGCATTGCTTTCCCGAAAAACGGGTTTTTGATTTCTTTGTCATAGCTCAACCAAACCCCACCTTTATTATCATCTGCCATAGGGCAAAATTCGAGGTACAACGGTTGTTTATTTTCAGTTTCGACACCCAATGTTTTAATAGCTTCTGACAATTGTTTTCCTAAGATCAAAAAGGCTTTTCTTTGCGTTCCTATTTCTTGTGAATTGGCTATGGCGGTACTCGCTTCTTTTAAAGGTTTTAGTGATTTCATCCAACTATTGTGTGCGTCTCCAAGCAATAATAGCATGTTGACATTGTTTAATGTTTTGGTTACTTGTTGTGCTTCTTTTTGTGCCAAATTTGTATTGTCATCTGCCAAAGCATCTTTTAATTGAATATAAGCACTCACCACCTTACCCAGCTGTTGCTTAAACTCAGGGGCAATTTTAGATTTGTCTATCATAACCATCGTACTCATGTCTTTTTTATCATCATTTTTCATTTCTTTTTCTTCTTTATCGCCACCCATATCCATACCTGCCATTCCTCCGGTATTGCCTTTTGCCCCGGTTGGGTTCATCATGCTTTTTTGCCCCATAAGTTGCGCAGAAGCATCAATTCTAAACACGCCATTTGTAGCCACAATCTCGCCTTCTTTTAGTCCGTTTTTCACCATGTAGAAATCGCCTAAGTCTTCACCCAAAATAATTTCCCGATACACAAACGAGATGGTTTTATTATGTGGTACTTGCACATAAACAACAGCGCGTTTTCCTGTCCATAACACGGCTGATTTCGGAATCACCAAAGCATCTTTTACATTTTTTAAAGTGGCTTTTAAGATACCTGTGGCATACATTTCGGGCAATAATTTTTGGGATGCATTATTTACTTCTACCCGTACTTTGGCCACTCTGGTATTTGACGATACAAATGGGTCAACATAGGTTACCTTACCTTTAAATTTTTTGCCCGGTAGGGCTTGGATGGTAAAATCTATCATATTTCCGATATGAATCCAGGGAATATCGGTTTCATAGGCTTCAAACATAACCCAAACCGAACGTAAGTCGGCAATATCAAACAAGTTATCGCCTGCCATCACATGGTCGCCTAATTCAACATTTCGTTTCATCACATAGCCTGAGTAATCTGAATAAATATCTAATTGTTCGTGAACTTTCCCGGATTTTTCTATGGCGTCGATTTGACGGTCTGATAATTTCCACAATTTTAATTTATTGCGCGATGCGGTATACAGTTGTGGATAAACATCTTTCGACCGAATGGCTTCAAACAATTCTTTTTGTGCCGAAATCAAATCGGGCGAATAGATACGTACAATGCGTTGCCCTCTCGATACTTTTTCTCCTGTAAAATTGACATACAATCGTTCAATCCTTCCCGGAATGTGTGATACTTGCGAATACAGCCTGCGTTCATCAGGTTTTACCCGCCCTAGCAATCGAATCTCTTTATTGGCATTCGCTTTACCTACTACTGAAGTTTGGATATTTGCCAATTGTATGGCCTCGGGAGTCATTACAATTTCATTGGAGGCAATGTTTTCTTCACTATCACCTGATGCTTCTAACGGAATGAGTTCCATGCCGCAAATGGGACAATTGCCCGGTTTGTCCATTTTTATTTGCGGATGCATCGAGCATGTCCATAATCCGGTTTTCTTATCTTGTACATAATTGTGTTCTTCTTCACCTTTTGATGATGTTGAGCCTCCCGAAAACACATTCCCTAAAATGATTCCTAAGATGAGAATGCCTGCTCCTATGATATAATTTTTGTATTTTTTCATTTTTTGTGTTTCTTTATACCTACAAGGTTTTACAAACCTTGCAGGAAATTGTTTTTATTGTTTTAGACCTGTCAGGTCTTACTGTTATTTTCCTGCTAAATAATTAATAAATGCAATAGCTGCATTTTTATCTGTTAATGCTTTTTGATATTCTAATTCGTATTTTAGTAATTGCCGTTCTATACGCAATACTTCTTCAAAGTCTTTTGAATCTGTTGAATACGATATCATCAATACATCCAACACCTTCTTGGCAATTTCTGACTGTTTTTTATTCAAATGAATGCGCCTGTTGCCATCACTAAAATTTTTATAAGCATTTTCATATACCGTATTCAAGGTGTTTTTTTTATCTTCTTTTCGGGAAGCTTCTGCTTGTTGAAAATACTGTGCTTCTTTTATCAGTGCTTTGTATTTCTTTCTAAATAGTGGAATTTTAATACCTACCGATGGAAATAAAATAGCATCTTTACCATTGTCAGAAAAAGAAGATCCCGAATTTTCGCTCACTATGGTATAACCCAGTCCGATATTAAATTTAGGCAATCCTTCTTTTTTAGCCACCTCTTCTTGATGTAAAAAAGCATTTAACCGATGGTCTATACTTTTTAAATCGTGATTCGATTGGTAAATGGAATCTAACAAGGCTTGTTTGCCTAAGGGTAAGGTATCTTGCCATAAGGTATCGGGCACTTCGATGCTTTCTACCACTTCTCTATTCAATAAATTGTTGAAATTTACTTGCAATGCCTCTTTGGTATCAACAAACAAAGCCAACTGGTTTTCCAAGTCGTTTAATTCGAGTTCTACACGCAATTCATCAACTATAGATGCTGTTCCGGCTTCAATTTTTACTAAGGATAGCCTTTTGAAAACTTGGAGAATTTCCATATTACTTTTAGTAATTTCAATGGCTTTTTCAATAAAATAATAATTGTAAAAAGTTGTTTTTACTTCAAAGAACAGGTTTGATTTCTTATTTTCAAATTGTTCAAATTTGGCTTTTGCCAGTGCTGTTGCCACATCTTCTTTGGCTGATAACAACCCAAACCAAGGAAAACTTTGACTTAAGTTAAATTTCCAATTCTGTGGCCCTACCCGTGTTTCTACGGGTTGTGCAAAATAGGCAAATGCAAATTGAGGATCGGGTAAAGCGCCTACTTGAGGAACTTTTTCCATAGCGGCCATATAATCATTAAATCTGGCTTTTAACCCCGGATTATTTTTGGCCGCTATCTTTAAATATTCTTCTAAATATCCATACTTTTCTTGTGCAAACCCTGTTAAGGATAGCAGTAGGAAAAAACTTAGGATTTTGATTTTATTTTTCATTTTTTGTTACTAATTATTTATAAATAATTTATGACACCCTTAACGTTTTCTTACGGGGGTAATTATTCAATTTATCTCTTTAGTCAGTATTATTCTTATTAATTTCTAAGTCTTCTTTTGGAGGATTAGGAGCGATTTTTCGCTCTTTCCACATACTGTACAACACGGGTACTACAAACATGGTCATTACTTGCAACAACATGCCTCCAAAGGATGGAATTGCCATCGGTACTACTACGTCGGCTCCTTTACCTGTTGCTGTCAATACCGGTATTAATGCAATAACGGCAACCGCAGCGGTCATCATTGCCGGGCGTACCCTTTTGGCACCTGCATGTAGCACAGATGTTCGTATTTCTTGTACCGTTTTTGGTTTTTCTTCTTCAAAAACTTGTGTGAGATAGGTTCCCATAATAACTCCATCATCAGTGGCGATTCCGAATAAAGCGATAAAACCAACCCAAACGGCTACACTCAAATTAATAGGATGTAGCTGAAAGAGGTCTCGCATGTGCATACCGGCAATATCGAAATTTAAAAACCAATCTTGCCCATAGAGCCAAATCATAATAAAACCTCCGGCAAAGGCAACAAATATGCCTGAAAATACCATCAAAGACGGAATTAATGATTTGAATTGGAAATATAAAATCAATAAAATCAAAATGAGTGAAATAGGTACTACTACCATTAATCGTTTTGATGCCCGAATTTGATTTTCATAATTTCCGGTAAAACGGTAAGTAACCCCTGCCGGTAATTGAAACTCGCCATTATCGATCTTCGATTTTATCAAGGCTTGGGCTTCTTCTACCACGTTGGTTTCGGCATTGCCTTCTTTCATATCAAAGATTACATAGCCCGTTAAAAAGGTATCTTCACTTTTAATCACTTGCGGCCCTCTAACATATTCTATAGATGCCAATTCGCCCAACTCTACTTGAATACCTGCCGGAGTAGGAATTAAAATTTTCTTTATATCGTCAGGATTGTCCCTGAATTCTCTAGCATATCGAACCCGAACAGGAAAACGCTCTCGGCCTTCTACTGTGGTGGTTAACTGTTTTCCTCCAATGGCCACCGATAATTGCATTTGCATGTCTTTAATGGTCAATCCGTAACGCGACATGGCTTCTCTATTGAGTTTTATTTCTAAATAGGGTTTCCCTACCACTCTATCTGCAAATACGGTAGATGGATTTACACTGGGTACTTCTTTTAAAATTGTTTCGAGCTCAAAACCTACTTTTTGTATTACTTCTAAGGTAGGGCCAAAAACTTTGATACCCATGGGCGCACGCATACCGGTTGACAACATAATCAAACGGGTTTGAATGGGTTGTAGTTTTGGAGCCGAAGTCAATCCGGGAAATTTAGAATGTTTTACAATTTCTTTCCAAATATCATCGGGCCGTTTTATTTTTTTTCGCCACTGCCTAAAATATTCGCCATCTTCGTCTTCTATCAATTCTCCTTTTTCGATTTTACGAAATGGGTCTTCTCCATATTTATAGGTGGTACCGTCTTTTAACTCGAAGGCTTTATCTTTATTTACCTTAAATCGTATTCGGTGTCCATCTTCATTTAATAAAAATTCAGGAATATAATTGATGGTATTTTCGAACATCGAAGTAGGAGCAGGATCTAACGCCGAATTCACACGTCCCCATTTTCCTACCGAAGTAGCTATTTCGGGTATAGAATTCATATGTTTATTGATACTGGCTATAATTTCCATATTCTCGGTAATACCTGAATGTGGCATCGTGGTGGGCATCAATAAAAAGGAGCCTTCATCCAAAGCAGGCATAAACTCCTTTCCGACTCCGGGAAAGGTTTTGTCTAAACTACTCCACACTACATTGTCTTTCGCAAAATTGGGAAGGAATCCAAAAATTTTATGGAACCCCTGCCAAATGGTCATCCCAAAGAAAACGGCAATGATAGGTATGGTTAAAAATTTCCACTTATTATCGAGACACCATGCTAATATTTTGGTATAATAATGTACAATGGTCATCAAAACGCCTAAAATAATCCCCACTAAAACAATGACAAAGATAAAGTTAACGAATGTTGAATTTGAGGCTCCTAATGGCATCCATTCGATAGTTAAAAAATAAATCACTACTAAAAGCGTAATAGCAATATTTATATAGTTTGCTATTTTATCTGAATAAGGCAATTTGATACGGCCTTTTAATCCTGTCCACGGTTTTATCTGAGTCAATATATTATTAACTCCATAGGCAATAAGCGCTAGGGCGATGATACTTCCATAAGCGATAAGAAACACAATTCCGAATCCAATTAACAACGCATTAAAAATTCTACTCACCCGTTTTTTATCAAACCGTATTGAAAATAATACTTGGGCGATTGCCGGAATAAATAAAATACCGATAAACAATGACGAAATTAAGGCAAAGGTTTTGGTAAAAGCCAATGGCCGAAACAATTTTCCTTCTGAGGCTTGCATGGCAAAAACGGGTAAGAAACTTACGATAGTCGTTGCCAAGGCCGTCATAATAGCCGATGCTACTTCTACAGTTGCAATGTAAATTACCTGTACTAATCTTTTACCCCGAACACCTTCATTTTCGGGCATTTCTAAATGCCGGATAATGTTTTCTGTAAAGACAATACCCACATCAACCATGACTCCAATAGCAATGGCAATACCCGATAGGGCTACAATGTTTGCGTCTACATTAAAATACTTCATTAAGATGAAGGTCATCAATACCCCAACGGGTAATAAGGTAGAGATTAAAATAGAAGCCCTAAGGTTTAGTACTAATACAATCACTACCAAAATACTAATTAATATTTCGTGCGAAAGAGACGATTCTAAGGTACCTAAGGTTTCTTGAATTAACCCTGAACGGTCGTAAAAAGGCACAATGGTGATTTTTGAAACGGTGCCGTCTGCCAATGTTTTTTGTGGCAATCCGGGCGCAACTTCTTCTATTTTCTTTTTTAAATTATGGATTACTTCTTGTGGATTGGCACCATAACGCGCAACCACTACACCTCCTACAGCTTCTACGCCACTTTTGTCTAAGCCGCCTCTACGGGTTGCCGGCCCAAATTGAATTTTGGCAACATCTTTTAATCGGATAGGTACATTGCTTCGTACGGTAACTACACTTTCTTCAAGGTCTTTTAAACTTTTGATATATCCGAGACCTCGTACCAGATACTCGGCTCTGTTAAACTCAATGGTTCGGGCGCCAATATCAAGGTTACTGTTTTTAACGGCATTCATTATCATCTTGACATCAACATTGGCCGCTTTCATAGCATCAGGGTCAATTTCAATTTGATATTCTTTTAAAAAGCCACCGATAGAGGCTACTTCTGAAACGCCACTGGTTGCGGTTAAATAATAACGTACATAAAAATCTTGAATGGTTCTTAATTCTTGAGGATCCCAACCACCGGTAGGTTTTCCGGTTTTAGGGTCTCTACCTTCTAGTGTATACCAGTATACTTGCCCGAGTGCAGTAGCATCTGGCCCTAAAGCCGGTTTTACTTCATCTGGGACCGTACCGGGAGGTAACGAGTTTAATTTTTCTAAAATTCGGGTTCTGCTCCAATAAAAATCGACATCATCATTAAAGATGATATAAATACTAGAAAGTCCGAAAATAGAATTACTACGTATCGTTTTTACGCCCGGAATACCCAATAATGCCGTTGTTAACGGATAGGTAATTTGGTCTTCAATATCTTGTGGCGATTGCCCCATCCATTCAGTAAAGACAATTTGTTGATTTTCGCCAATATCCGGAATGGCATCAACGGGTACCGGATTTCTTTCTATAAAAGATAGTTCCCAGTTAAAAGGTGCTGTTACGATACCACCAATGATAAAAGCAGCCAGTAAGATGAATGTTATTAACTTATTTTCTAGAAAATAACGGATTGTTTTATTAAGCATTTTTATTTAGTATTGAGATATTTTAAATGTAAATATTTAGACAATTATATCTTAAATATAGTGATACTAGTGTGTAAGCCCAAATTAGGCCAAACACATTATGTTTTAACACAAAAATAATCTTTGTGCTAAAACGCCCCCGAAATCTCGGGGCCCAATAAATCAAATTAAATAGGTCTCGTCAAGTTTGTGTATGTTCTTGACAACCAGAGGTGGAGAATAATTATTATATAATGGAGCTATATTAGCTTCCTTAAAAAGAGAAATATATGAAGTTACAAACACAGCCAAAAACTGCATTTGAGATATTTCTAAAGAAGATTGCGCCTGCTGATTGATATCATTGCCTTGAAAGATTTCGGCATGGTCATTACAGCAAGGTTTTTTATGAATGCTTTGCTGGGAAGTATCAATGGCTTCACATAGTGACATCACCATATCGCACGAATCAACTTCCGAAAAATAGGAAACCTCAGCTATTTCTCCACCACAAATATGTTCGTATACCGAAAAAGACAATGATGAGAACAGCACGATAAATGCTAACGCGATTGCACTGATTTTATGTAAAACTTGTTTCAACACCTTGCTAAATTACATTTTTTTTAACTTATTTACACCTAATTTGGTTAATTTTTATAAAATTTATACAAAGCCTATACTCCTTAACCTATTGATATAACGTTATTTGATATTTCTTATTTCAAACCCGATCGTTACTTAAAACTTATCAAACTTTAAATTAAGCCCGCTCAGATTTTAATTATTATGGCGCAAAGGTAACCGCTTTTTAAAATACCGCTTTACATAATTTTGAAATCTATTTATAGTATTTTGTCAATCGAGCTTCTTTTATTTACTTTTTTAACTAACCGTTTGGTCATTTAAAAATTATATTGTATTTTTGACCAATCGTTTAGTCAAAAAATATGGCCCCAAGAACCAATGAACAATTTAAACAAATAAGAGCCGAAAGCAAAACCAAAATATTAGTGGCCGCTTTAGAGCTTTTTGCCATTGATGGATACCACAATACTTCCATTAGCAAAATAGCCAAGCATGCCGGTATTTCAAAAGGGTTGATGTACAATTACTTTGCAAGTAAGGAGCAACTACTGAAAGAAGTGGTTATCTTGTCTTTAGAAGATGCCAAAAAGATGAGTGAGCAACTATTGCAAAACCTCGAAGAGATCTCGCCAACAGAAGCATTGAGGCTATCTTTAGAGCTCTTTTTTCAAATGCTCATAGAAAATAAAACGCTGTGGAAACTCACTTTTTCGCTTGCTATGCAAATTTCAAATATGCCTTCGGTAACAGCTGTTATTTCAAAAATGTTTGAAGATATCTTACAGCAATTTGAAATGGTCTTGCAATTAAACGGTTATAGTGATTACAACATCGAGGCAAAATTACTGGCGGCACACTTAGACGGAATTGCATTACACTTTTTAATTTTTGAAAAAACATATCCTTTAGAAGACGTGAAAAACAAACTTATAACAAACTATTGTAATTGACATAAATGTAAACATAGGATGCTAAAAAATAGTATTCATCAGTAAAATAAAATCCGTAATGAAAAAAATAATATTCTTATTATTTCTCATGAGTTGGCCTCAAATAAAGGCACAAACCGCTACCGAAATTGTCGATAAATCAGATAAAATTGCCCGTGGCACTACTTCGTATGCCGAAGTAAAAATTAGGGTAGTTAGGCCCAAATGGTCAAAAGACATGAACTTAAAAATTTGGTCAAAAGGTACTGACTATAGTGTTTCTTTAGTAACCTCTCCAGCCAAAGAGAAAGGAAGCGTGTTTTTAAAACGAAAAACCGAAGTATGGAACTATATTCCTTCTATTGAGAGAACCATCAAACTACCACCCTCGATGATGATGCAAAATTGGATGGGAACCGATATGACCAATGACGATTTGGTAAAGCAATCTTCTATTGTAGTTGATTATACCCATACAATTATCGGTACTGAAAAGGTCATCGGATTGGATTGCTGGAAACTAGAATTGACTCCGAAAGAAGATGCTGCAGTAGTTTGGGGAAAAATTATTATGTGGATAGATAAAACCAATTATATGCAGCTCAAAATTGAATTTTATGATGAAGATGCCTTTTTAGTAAACAAACTTATCGCCTATCATCCGAAAAAATTCGGCAACAGAACGCTACCCTCGAAAATAGAATATATTCCGGTAGATAAAAAAGGGCAAAAAACAGTCATCGAATACTTGGTTTGGAAGTTTGACTTGAGTATTCCTGATACTTATTTTACCTCAAATTATATGAAACGGCTACGGTAAAAAATAAAAGCACTCAATCATTAAAGCATTCAATCATTCACACATTCAACCATTCAACCATTCAACCATTAAAAACAACCATTAAAAAAAAATGATTTTAAAATTAGCATGGCGAAACCTTTGGCGCAATAAAAAACGAAGTTTGATTACCATTTCTTCGGTAAGTATCGCTGTATTTTTAGCAGTGTTTATGCGTTCAATGCAACTGGGTATGTATGACCACATGATAAAAAATGTAGTTGGCAAATATACCGGTTATGTACAAGTGCATGCCAAACATTTTTGGGACGAACAAAACTTAGATAATTCATTGGTTTTCAATCAAGGATTGGCTGATACGCTAAAATCTATTCAGGGAGTTGTACATAGTATTCCACGATTGCAAACTTTTTCATTAGCATCTAGTAATGAATTGAGTAAAGGGGTTTTTATTCAAGGCGTTATTTTTGAAAAAGAACAATTATTAGTTGATTGGAACAAAAGAATTATTAAAGGAAAAGGCTTTTCAAATCAATCTAATGATATCATTTTAGCCAAAGGGATAGCTCACTACTTTAAAAAAACAGTCGGTGACACCTTGGTTTTTATCGGGCAAGGATATCACGGCATGAGTGCCGCCGGTAAATACAACATCTGTGGTATTGTTGATATGAAAAACCCAAAAATCAATGACCTCAATGTATTTATGCCTTTAAAAACTGTTCAAGAGTATCTTTCTGCACCAAATAGAATAACCAATCTGATTATTGATAAAGATTCCAATATCTCTACCGAGAGAGTAATTCAAAACCTCCAACAAGTGTTAGATGACAATGTGTATGAAGTGATGGGATGGAAAAAAATGTTACCCGAATTAGAACAAACTATTCTTGCCGATAGTGTTGGCGGATTATTAATGGTATTTATTTTATATATGATTATCACCTTCGGAATTTTTGGTACCGTATTGATGATGACCCAAGAGCGTATTTATGAATTGGGTGTGATGGTTTCTATTGGGATGAAAAAACTCAAATTAATCTGGATGCTCATGGTTGAAACAATGATATTGACCTTAACGGGAATCATTACCGGTGCTGTTCTCGTGGCTCCATTTGTATTTTATTTTCATGCCAATCCTATAAATTTAGCGGGAGATCAAGCCCAAGTCATGGAAGAATTTGGTTTTGAAAGTACAGTACCGCTGTTGACAGATATCAATATTCCTTTTACACATGGACTCATTATTCTTTTTGTATCACTGCTGATAACGCTGTATCCTACCATTACCATATTGAAATTGAATCCTGTAAAAGCGATGAAACAATAAACGAAAAAAAAAGGAAATAGAGAATAGAGACTTGAGCGTGTAAATGTAAAATTTGTAGCTAAAAAAATGAAAACATTAATAAAAATAGCATGGCGAAATGTTTGGAGGAATAAATTGAGAAGTAGCTTGGTAATCTTATCTATTGTATTGGGAATTTGGGCCGGACTGTTTTTAATGGCCATGACTCTAGGCCTAAACGAACAACGCATGAACGGAGCGGTAGACACCTATTTATCACACCTGCAAATCCATCATCCGAAATTTAAAGAAGACCTAAACATCAAAGATACCATCATTGACAAAAAACAAACCGTTGCTATCATCCAAAAAAATACAAACATCAAAGCCTTTGCCGAACGAATTGTGGTTCAAGGGATGATTGCCAATTCTAAGGGTTCTAAAGGAATAGAACTATTGGGAATTCGCCCTGAGCAAGAAAAAAAACTAACCAGCATCTCAACACATTTAACAGAAGGCACTTATTTTACCAAATTTAAGAAAAACCCTGCCGTCATTGGTGAAAAATTAGCCAAAAAATTACACCTTAAAATACGGTCTAAAGTAGTAGTGACATTGCAAGATTACAATGGTAATTTAACCGCTGCCCTGTTTCGAGTAGAAGGTATTTTTAAAACCAATAGCTCTGTTTTTGACGAAAGCACCGTATTTGTTCGGGCAAGCGATTTAGATAAGAGCATTGCAATGCACGGAAAAATTCACGAAATCGCTATTCTCGGAAAAAGTATTGGCGATGTTAAAAAAATAAAATCGGCTCTCATATCAAAAATTACCAACAATAAGGTTGAAAGTTGGAATGAAATTTCACCCGAATTAGGCTATGCACAAGAAATGATGAGCTCTATGGTTTTTATTTTTATGGGAATTGTCTTGCTCGCTTTAGCCTTTAGTATTATCAACACGATGCTAATGGCAGTAATTGAAAGAAAAAAAGAACTGGGAATGTTAATGGCAGTAGGGATGAATAAAAAACGGCTGTTTTCAATGATTTCATTGGAAACACTTTTTATCGCCATGATTGCTACTCCTATCGGAATGTTATTATCCTATTGGTCAATTAGCTATTTCAATAAATACGGAATTGATTTGTCGATAATTGCTTCAGGATTGGAAAGCTTGGGAATCGGATCACGTGTATATACCTACTTGCCTAAAAACCTGTATATAAATATTACTGCAACGACTTTGCTGGTAGCATTTTTAGCATCTGTTTTCCCGGCGCGAAGAGCCTTGAAACTAAGGCCCGCTGAGGCCATTAGGTCTAATTAAGTTCAATTCAAGAATTGTTAAAGTGAAGTATTGACGATAGTAAATGACTATTAAAAAAAGAAAAATGAACGTAATAGAAACAAAAAACATTAGGAGAGTTTACCACCAAGGAGAAATTGAAGTCAACGCCTTGAATGATGTTACCATTACTTTTGAAAAAGGTGAATTTACAGCCATAATCGGTCCTTCGGGTTCCGGAAAAACAACATTTTTAAATGCTATTGGCGGATTGGACAAACCTACTTCAGGAGAAGTTTTTATCAACAATACGGATATTACCAAACTCAGTGAAAACGAATTGATAGATTTTCGGTTGCAACATATCGGGTTTGTATTTCAATCGTATAATTTGATTCCGGTACTAACCGCTAAAGAAAATGTTGAGTTTATCATGCTCTTACAAGAAATCCCAAAACAAGAACGCGAAAAAAGAGCGATACAACTATTGACCGAAGTAGGTTTGTCATCACAAATAAACAGAAGGCCCAATCAACTTTCCGGCGGGCAGCAACAGCGTGTTGCCGTAGCAAGGGCATTGGCATCAAAACCAAAATTTGTGTTGGCTGATGAGCCTACGGCAAATTTAGACAGTACTTCAACAAGTGATTTGTTAGACATTATGCAAGCACTCAATAAAGAAGAAGGGATGACCTTTATTTTTAGCACACATGATCAGCGTGTTATGGATAGGGCTAAAAGAATTATTACCCTAGAAGACGGTAAAATTCTTTCAGATATTAAAAGGTAACCACCCCGAGCACGCTTTGGGCGTGCCCACCCCTCCTTGAAAAAAGGAGGGGAGTTTGTAGAATAGATTTAAAAGTGAGTACTATTTTAAATTGAAGACATATTCTAACTCCTTCCCTTTCTAAGGGAAGGTGGCCGCGCCAAAGGCGTGGACGGAAGGGTTTACTCCAAAAAATAAATAGATGATTATACTAATTTATAAATAAAATTTTAGAAATAACCACCCCGAGCACGCTTTATGGCGTGCCCACCCCTCCTTAAAAAAAGGAGGGGAGTTTGTTGAAAAGATTTAAAAGTGAGTACTATTTTAAATTGAAGACATATTCTAACTCCTTCCCTTTCTAAGGGAAGGTGGCCATGCCAAAGGCGTGGACGGTAGGGTTTACTCCAAAAAATAAATAGATGATTATACTAATTTATAAATAAAATTTTAGAAATAACCACCCCGAGCACGCTTTATGGCGTGCCCACCCCTCCTTGAAAAAAGGAGGGGAGTTTGTAGAATAGATTTAAAAGTGAGTATTATTTTAAATTGAAGACATATTCTAACTCCTTCCCTTTCTA